>Ga0156587_113_pt2 | contig 4335 bp, 7 predicted proteins | sample RifOxyC1_FD_110661 | JGI IMG/M metagenome (GOLD analysis project Ga0156587, IMG submission 110661) | Candidatus Staskawiczbacteria bacterium RIFOXYC1_FULL_38_18 | reverse complement strand
CTCTAATCATAGAAACTAGCCTCCACGGTACTAAAGTATCTCCGCCAGTGCTATACAAAAACAGGTCTATATTTTCCACTTTACCAATTTTGCGGAGCTGATTGCTTATGATTGGTATAATATCCCCTGCAATTCTTGCGTTGACTGGACCTTGTCTATCGCTGGTCAGATATGTTATAACTTTTGAACCTCTTAATTTTTCTATTTGCTGAATAAGTTGTTTTTTATCCATATTTTTTTAGGTTGTCCTAGGACAACCAAGTTATTTTTATTTAATTTCTTTATTATACCTTTCGTACGAATAAGATAATGGTTACTTTGTAACCCTGACCTTGGCCGGTCTGATTAATTTTCCGTGCATTGTGTACCCACGCTGAACTTCTTCAACTATGGTTCCTTCGTCACCACCTTCGGCTTCGGCTTCGGCTTCGCCTACGGCTTCCATTGTGTTGGGGTCAAACGGCTTGCCCAAAACTTCAATCGGCTCAATCCCCTCTTTTTGCAAAAAATCACAAAGCTGGTTTTTGATTTGCGCAAACCCGTCTGCAAATTTTGGATTTTCTGGCAAATGTTTTTCTGCAAGATAAAAATTATCTAAAATAGGCAAAATTTTCAAAATTATTTCTTCGTTGGCATATTTTACCAACTGGCCAATTCTTTCCATTTCTTCTTTTTTATAATTCAAAAAATCCGCGCGTTCTCTTTTCCAACCATTTAGATACTCCTCTTCTTTTGAGATTTTTTCAACTTTTTTTATTTCTTCTTCCATGGGTATTATCTTAAATTTTTTCAGGAAAATCAGAACAAATATAATCCGCTCCGGCTAATTTTGTTTTTTCAATTTCGTCGGACGTGTTTGGAGTCCAAACAAAAACCTTAAATCCGTTTGCGTGCGCCTCATCCACAAATTGCTTTGTTGCTTTTTCCATTGATACGTTTAGGGAATGCGCCTTAATTTTCTTTGCAAAATTTTCCATTTCCGGCGTTATTTTCATAGTTAATACTCCTGTCTTAATTTCCGGGTTTAATTCCGCTATCTTTTCCAGCTCGTCAAAAAAGAACGACGAAACAAGAAAATCGTTGTATTTCCAGCCTTTTTCTTCTACATATTCCTTAATTATTTTTGCCACCGGTTTTGCGGTGACTCTGCCCTTAAGCTCAATATTAACCTTTATGCGCTTATCAAAAAAATCCAAAACCTCCGGCAAAGTTGTGATTTTTTCTCCCTTACCCATATCCAGGTTCTTCAACTCTGATAATGTTTTTTCTGAAACCATGTTCCTGCCGTTATCAGTGCCGTCAATACTAAATTCATGGTTTATCACCAATTCCCTGCTTTTGCATATATGCACATCAAGCTCTATCATATCGGCTCCAAGCTCCATTGCTTTTTTAAATGACCTTAATGTATTTTCCGGCTCGTAGCCCATTGCTCCGCGATGCCCGACTTTTACTATTTTATTTTCTTGTGCCATTTTTCTAAAATATTTAATATTTCAAATAAATTATCTTTCTCAAGCGTGTCCATTAAATCTTCCATAAATTTCATTTCCTGTTCCATCTCCTCATGCGCAAACCTGACCTGACGCACAATAAATTGCTCAAAATAAACGAACTCTCTTTGTGGCTCGTTTTCCCGCCCTTGGCGAGGCTCGCCCTGCTGGGCGGTAATTTTGTCGGCAAAATATTTATATGCTTTTTTTGTAGGAATCCTGCCGGCTGATGTGTGGGGCTGTTCAATAAATCCTTTTTTTGTCAGTTCCTGCAAATCATTTCGTATTGTGGCGGCGCTTATGTCTAAATCTGTAATTTTTTTTAACTCAACAGAGCCAACCGGTTTGGCCTGAGCAATATATTCCTTAATCAGGAAGTTTAGTAATTTTTCCTGACGCTCTGTTATCATAGCTCATTCTATAAAATTATCAGTCCCTTGTCAAGAGTGATAAAAAAAGACCTGAATTTCTTCAGATCATACTAAGCCTCTACGACGCAAATCTCGTAAGACCTCCTGATACAGGTCAAAGTTTTCGCCCGGCGCTCTTTCGCTTTCTTCATTGTATGCCTTCTTGTGCGAAACCTTCTTCCTTGCCTGTCTGCCGGAGCATTGCTTCTTGCTTCTTTGCGGATGATGCCCCGCATTACTCTTTTTGGCAAATTCGTCTTCGCCCGGTCGAAATGGTGGCTTTCCGTACCCATTTTTTATCCTTCTTGCCATACTGCCCAATATTCCTAGGTTTTCAGGAGCATGACCGGACATTCTGCATTCCTCTATCTCGGCTCCAACGAGATGCTTGTGAGCAGAGCATTTTATCCACTTTCCAACAAACACCTTCGGCGCGTCTTTTTCAATATAATCTCCGGGTTTGTCCTCGCCCTTTTTTCCCGGTTCGCTTTGCGAATGTTCCAAATCATCCGCTTCTGCATCATACCAAACGCACGTAAAATATACCGGCTGTGAGCACATTGGGCAACCCACCCTATCTGATATTACGACGTGTATCATTTTTTGTCCTCGCTTTGAAATTTGAAATGTGAAGAACCATTATTACTATAAACCAACTTGTTATTTTTTACAATTTTTTAAAAAAAAGCCCCAACCGCAGTCGGGGTAAAACTATTGGCAACCAAATTCCCATCTCAGAGTATCTGCGTCTTCGCAGCTAAAGTCGATATCGGGAGCAATGGCAAACCGATCCAATACCGTGGGAAGATAATTACGATCTTCCTCGCGAAAAATGAACATATAAACTTCTCCCCGTGCAACCCAGGCCTCGATATTCAGCTCAAGACAGATCGCGTCAAGGTGGCTTGCCCTTACATACGCCAGACCGAGAGTCTCAACGCTCCGATCCTCAAAAAGTTTGCATGCGCACATACAGGACTCCTTTCCAATTGAAACCAAATTGACAAAGAGCGTAAAAAAACACCCTTATTTTTTAATTACCATTAATATTGCTCCAATTGTTATTAACAAGGCTCCGGTGGCTGAATACAGGCTAAACCTTTCCCCCAAAAACAAAATTGCAAAAATTAATACAAAAACAACGCTCAACCTATCGAGCGCCGCAACTCCGGATGCTATGCCTGTCTTTAAAGCAAAAAAATAAAACAGCCAAGACATGGCTCCGGCAACTCCAGACAAAACAATAAACAAGAGGGTTTTGTTTTTTATAGTATGTAAAAGGTTAAACTTGCCCAGTGACAGAGAAACAAAAAACAGAAACAAAGCCATAACAATAGCTCTGACGCTTGTGGCAAGCGTTGAATCAATTCCGCTAAGCCCAATTTTACCCAATATCGCCACCAAGCCCGCAAATGCTGCGGACAGAAGCGAATATAAAATCCATAATTCCATGCGGGTTTTTGAGTCTCTCTTAATAATTAATATATTATATCTCTATCCTTTATGAAAACCCAAATCAGCAGGGTTGTTTGAGCCGGAAATTAATTCTATTATTCCCCCCAATGCTTCAAATTTTTTCCTTATTTTCTTTACTTCGCCTGCCAGCTCAATAGTTTCTTCGGCAACATTATCTTTTTTTATATAACCTTTAGACCAATATTCTATAACTAGCTTGCTGTCGCCAAAAATATTTTTTATATTTTCGTTTATTGCAATTTGCAAGGCGTGTTTCAGCGCAAGCAATTCGCCAAAATTGTTTGTAACGTCTTTGGGCAACAAACAAAAGCCCCTGTTGTTTATTTTGTTTTTTGGCAAAATTTTGCCCAAGAGGCTTTTTCCTTTTTCATCGGTTACACTAATTTCAACTCCGTTTCCCGTCCCTGTTCCGGCGTCAAAATAAATCCCCTTTTTGGCGATAATGTGTTTTATGCTATAATCGGCGCCGGCTTCAAGCCATTTTTGCGCCTCCTCCCGGCTTGTAAAGCCTTTAAACCTTGCCCCAGTCACTCCGGAAACAACCGCTCTGCACTCGTCCCAATTATTTGTAACTCCTTTTTCCTTATCTGTTAAATATGCGTAAAATTTTTGCTTCACGCTTTTATTGGTTTATCCCAAGCATATCTATTTCAAAATTCAGCGTGGCATTTGGAGGAATAACTCCGCCCGCTCCCTGGCTTCCATATGCTAATTCCGGAGGTATTGTCAGTTTTCTTTTTTCGCCAACCTTCATTCCCAAAACCCCAAGCTCCCAGCCCTGAATTACGCTGTTTTGGCCCAAGGTAAATACAAAGGGCGTTCCCCTGTCTATTGATGAATCAAATTTTGTGCCGTTTTCAAGAGTGCCAACATAATTTACTGTTACTTTGTCACCCGCTTTTGCCCCCTCGCCGGTTCCCTGTTGCAAAGTTTTAACTTCCATTCCTTGAATATCA
>Ga0156587_113_pt1 | contig 5436 bp, 7 predicted proteins | sample RifOxyC1_FD_110661 | JGI IMG/M metagenome (GOLD analysis project Ga0156587, IMG submission 110661) | Candidatus Staskawiczbacteria bacterium RIFOXYC1_FULL_38_18 | reverse complement strand
ATCAAAAAATAAGTTCCGCCGGCTACTATAATTAATATTATTACTAAAGCTATTATATTTTCTTTATTCATAAATTTTTCTTAATAATTATTATATTATATTTATCGTCATTTTGGCAAATTTTTGCGCGGTTGTCCAGTTAATACAATTTAAATTCTTCTGTGTGAATCTGGTTTTTATTAATTCCCTGTTTTAAAAACTGCTTTTTTAATTCCGACATCATTATGTCTGATCCGCAGATTAGAACGTCTCTATTGTTAATATCTGGAGTTTTATTTTTTATGACCTTCGAGTTGATAAATCCCATTGTATCTGTTGTCCAAAAAATCACTCTCAAATTTTTATTTTTTTTTACTATTTCTTCAATTTCCGCCCTAAACGCAAATCCAGCCTCGTCTTTTACGCAATAGTAAAAATCAATCATAAAACCCGAATCTTCTCCGTTAAGGCTTCGCAACATGCTCATAAAGGGAGTTACCCCCACTCCGCCGGCAATCCACGCCTGCTTCCTGTTGCTGTGGTTTCTAAAACTAAAGGCTCCAAAAGGCCCCTCTATTTCCGCCTTGTCCCCCACTTTTAATTTTCCTATATTGCTGGTATAGTCTCCTGATTCCTTAATGCCAAATTTCAACTGATTTCCGTTAGCAGAGCTCATTGAAAACGGGTGCGCCTCTCTTGTTAAAGCATTGCTGTAAAATTTTACAAAAACAAATTGTCCCGGAACAAATTTCATTTCTTGGCCAAGCGGTACAAGTTTTACTTCAAATATTTTATCGGGCAGGGCGTCTACCCCTTCCACAACGTAAGGTATTCTCCTTATAAAATAATTCCCAAACATTGCCCTATACAAAAAAGCCGCAATTGCAACCATTCCCAAAATGAATAAATATGTTCTTAACAGCTGGTTAGACCCGACATTTGAACCTATTAAAAATACGTGGAAAAAAGCAAAAATGAAAGCTAACCCCATAAATTTGTGGGTAAATTTCCAAATCTGGTATTTCAACTTTATATAAAAGGTAATTACGAGCGTGACTGTTGTTATTAAAAGAGCAATTATCCCAAAATTTTGCGGCCAATATGCGCTTGGCAACAAAAATAACGCCGCGGCTCTGGAGGATATCTGCAAATACTGGTATGCCAAAAGCAGTGGGTGAAATAGTAATAGGCAAAAAGTTAATCCCCCAAAGAAATGGTGGGCAACATAGGCTTCGTTTATACCCGCAAAAACTTTTTCAAAAATTTTCAGCCTTGCAGACAAAATAATCATTAAAGAAAACATCGCCATGCCTGTTAATCCGGCAATTTGCCCCAGGCTTTGAGTTGCCTCGGACGCGCCGGAAAACCTTGCGCTTATGGGCAATTCCAAGAACCAAAACGCTGAAGGCGCCAAGGACAAAATAATTATAATATACCAGCCCGAGCGGGCTAAAATTTTATTTTGCATCGTTAGTTTCTGCGTCCATTTCTTTTTTAATTTCCTCAAACTCGTTTTCTATTTCCCTTAGTCTTTCTTTGCTTGTTTTTATCAACCCCACCGCTTCTTTTACTTTTTTTAACCCCTCTTCTACGTCTATTTCCTCCTGGTCATTAAACCAGTTTGATATTTCCTCCAGCTTTTTAAGACTGCTTTTTAAGTTATTATTTTCCATATTTTTTAATATTTTTAATCTGCGAGTTAATTATACCATCTGAAACTCTAACGTCTAAAATTTCTCCTATTTTTGCATCGCCTGTTTTTCGTATAATTTTTCCTTTTAATACAGCAATGCTGTAGCCAAGTCGTAAATTTCGCTCAGGGTTGTTGAATTCTACAATTTTTTCTATGTTTTGCAAGGCCGTTTTTGCCCTGTCGCACAATAAACCAAGCCCGAAAATAAACTCCTTGCCATGTTTATCCAAACCCGATTTTACATTTAAAATATTATTTCTAAAGTTTTGTAGAGACACCCTAAACCTATTTTCAATTGCCTTATATTTTTCAAAAATTAATCCGTAGCTTGAAAAAATTCTTCTTTCCAGTCTTTCCAAAAGCAATAATGCCTGCTCCCATGATTCGTTTAATAAGTTTGCAACAGCAGTTGGAGTAGATTCACTTTTGTCTGCAGCCAACGCCACTAAGGGGACATCCTTGTCGTGACCAATTCCAACCAGCACGGGCACAGGAAACCCAACCACTTCGCGCACCAATAATTCATTGTTAAACGGCATTAGGGATTCCATTGACCCGCCTCCCCTTATAATGACAAGCACATCTATGTCTGTTTTTCTGAAAGTTTTAATTGAGGCCAGCAAATCTTCTACTGCCCCCTGCCCTTCAACCCGCGAATCAATCATTTTAATGTCAAAACCAAATTTTCCAATGTTGTTTAAAAAATCGTGTATTACGGCCCCCTGCCTCGAAGTAATCACACCAATTTTGTGCGGATATCTTGGAATTGGCCTTTTATTCGCAACATCAAAAAGCCCCTCTTTTTCCAGCTTCTTTTTTAACTCGTCGTACTGCTTTTTTATATCGCCCTCACCTGCCAGTTCAATTGTGTCGGCAATAAAAGAAAGTTTACCCGCAGGCGCATAAATATTGGGGCATCCAAACGCCACAATTTTTTTGCCCGGCTCCAAAGTAATTCCAAACAATCTGTATTTTGAAGACCACATTATGCAGTTGAGCATGGCACCATCCTTTTCGTCCTTGAGCGTAAAATAAATATGCCCCGTAGGCCCGACCTTAGCCTCGCCCACTTCCCCCACAATCTTTGTTTTTATCCACTTCAACTCATCATTTAAAAACGCCACAAACTCTGACACAGAATATATCTTGTTTTTATCAATATCCATAAATTTTACTTGCCCGTCCGTAGCCTTGGCGAAGGAGGGTCCTTCTCTATTTCCATATTTATATTATCTTATCAAAATTTTTCGCAAAAAAATAGCCCGCGCGAATTTCTTCGTTTGGGCCTCAGATCACTCTGCATTGCTTGTGAAGTCAAAATGAAACTGTGATGTCGCCGGAAAAGGCTCCGTCTACAAGGCTTGTGAGATAGCGAAACTTGGTCACGCGCCAGGAGCGACGTTCTTCGCCTGGCCTCTTAACTCCGGCCACCCAAAGGATCGCTACGCGGATACTCTCGTAGTAGAGGTAGACCGTCCGGCCCCACGGCTTACCGCCCGCCGGCTTGTACACGCCTTCAGCCTGAATGTCACTGAAAAACGTGAAGCTGGGAATCGACGGATCAGGATCGATATCCAGGCGACCTTGAAACAACTGCAAGCCAAAATCAATCGCCGCCCTTATGCTTGGACAAAACCTCATCTCCAATTTCATGATACGTCCTTTCTACCCGCATGGGGTAAAGTGAGTCTAGATAGGACATGAAAAACCTATCTAGGCCTAGAAAAACGAGAACTATTTTGATATTACGACAAAAAAATAAAAAGTCAACAAATGAAAGTACCACCGACGGGTCGATAGTACTAAAATGTCGCACAATAAAAGCGACACGTGTTCTCAAAAGTTGTGCCCAAATTTTCACGATCGTAGTATTTTGGGCACAACTAAAAACACACCCGTGCACTAGCGCACGGGTGTGAGATATAAAAATTATTTTACAACACTGCCGGGAGGAACTTCTTTGTCGGGATGAAGCAAAGCTGGATTTCCGTTGTCACTGGGACACAAAATCATTCCCTGGCTTTCCAACTCACCCAATTTTTTTGGCTCCAAATTAAACGCAAACGGGCACTCCTTGCCAACCAAGGCCTTTGGCTCGTAAAACTTGGCTATTCCGGCCAAAATCTGCCTCTTTTCTGCGCCGAAATCTACCTCCAGTTTTAAAAGCTTGTTGCTGTTTTCAACTTTTTCAGCTGATAATATTTTTCCAATGCGTATATCAAGTTTTTTAAAATCATCAAAACTTATTGTCTCCATAATAATGCTTTTTATGATTTATTCTAACGCGTGTTGAAATTTCCTGCAAGCTTGTTATTATAAATTAAGGTAATTAAATTTGTACTTATATGGACAAAAATGAAGAATGGATAAATAAATTATTGGAGCCTTCCGGAATTAAAATAAATGGCGAAAATCCGTGGGATATAAAAATTTTGAATCAGCGTGTTTATGACAGAATTAAGGCCGAGGGGTCATTAGGTTTGGGCGAATCCTACATGGAGGGATGGTGGGATTGTAATAATTTAGACCAATTTTTTTACAAATTATTTTTGGCAAAGATCCCAGAAAAAGTCGGGTTTTCCATACCCCTTGTTTTGGGAGTTATTGCGACAAAAATATTTAATCTTCAAAAAAAATCGCGCGCCTTTCAAATTGCCGAGAGGCATTACGACTTAGACAATAAATTGTTTTCTGCGATGCTTGGCAAAACAATGGCCTACAGTTGCGGATATTGGAAAAAAGCCAAGGACTTGGATTCTGCGCAATTTGCAAAATACGACTTAATTTGCAGAAAATTGGGCCTAAAAAAGGCACGCCCCTCGACAGGCTCAGGGCAAAATCTGCGGATTTTGGATATTGGGTGCGGGTGGGGAGGATTTGCCAAATATACTGCAGAAAACTATAAAGTTTCTGTTGTTGGAATTACGGTTTCTAAAGAGCAGGCTGAATTTGCAAAAAAACTGTGTGCAAAACTGCCTGTGGAAATTAGGGTGCAGGATTACAGAGATTTAAATGAAAAATTTGACCATATTGTTTCAGTTGGAATGATTGAACACGTTGGGTTAAAAAATTATAAAACATATTTTGAGGCGGCTAAAAGATGCCTAAGAAATGACGGGCTGTTTTTGCTCCATACAATTGGCTTAACATCCGGGCACAGCACCGACCCCTGGATAAACAGATACATTTTTCCAAACGGGGCGCTTCCTTCCTTAAAGCAAATTACAACGGGCATTGAAAAATATTTTATCATTGAGGATGTGCATAATTTTGGCGCCGATTATGATAAAACCTTAATGGCTTGGCACAAAAAATTTTTAGAGGCGTGGCCAAAATTTAAAGACACGTATGACGACAGATTTTACCGGATGTGGAATTACTATATTCTTTCGTGCGCAGGAAATTTTAGATCTCGCCAAACTCAATTGTGGCAGATTGCTTTGTCTCCGCAGGGCGTCCCCGGCGGATACAAATCCGTAAGATAATTTATCTTTGGGCGAAGTCGCAGATGTCTTTAAAGTCGCAATACTGACACTGCCAGCCTGGAGTTGCCTTAAACTCTGAATTTTTTATTTTCTCAATTTGCTCGGTTATTTTCAGTTTCTGGTCTTCAAGCTCCTTTGCAGAACCCAAAAATGAGGCAATCTTCCCGTCTTCCAAATAATAATAAGAAAGCTGTTTTGCTTTTAAACCCAAAACTTCTTCTGCCGCCATTTGGTAGATTAAAAGCTGTTCTTTTTCCGGCCGGTCTTTTGACGTGCCTG
>Ga0156587_121_pt1 | contig 13438 bp, 13 predicted proteins | sample RifOxyC1_FD_110661 | JGI IMG/M metagenome (GOLD analysis project Ga0156587, IMG submission 110661) | Candidatus Staskawiczbacteria bacterium RIFOXYC1_FULL_38_18 | reverse complement strand
TAAAAGAATAAAGGTAAAAATTATATCTATTATATAATTGCTAAAAAAGCGTTTTTAGCATATAATATTATTTAGTAAAGGGCCTGTGGTATAGTGGCAGCACGCCTCGTTTGCAACGAGGAGATGGGAGTTCGATTCTCCCCAGGTCCACTGCTTTGCCAAGGCTTCGCAGTGCAGGCACCTTTTGGAAATAGTAACGAAAGGAAAAAGTTGAAGGTCATTATTTGCGATAGAAGCAGTGTCCTTCGAAGCTCTACGAAGTAAGAGCGTAGTAGGGCGACAAATATGTTTTACGTTTATATAATTCAAAGCCAAAAAGACAAAAGTTATTATACTGGTTGTACGGAAGATTTAAAAAACAGGCTTAAAGAACACAACGCGGGCAAGGCAAAATTTACTTCCTCAAAAATGGATTATGTTCTTGCCTGGTACTGTGCATTTAACGACAAAAAGAAGGCTTTAAACTTTGAAAAATACTTAAAACAAGGTTCTGGGTTTGCATTCGCCAGAAAAAGATTGGTATGTTGATCGGCTAATGTAATATACTTACTTTAACTTTAATAATATGAATATGCTCCAAAAACTTGATAATTATTTTGGGATAACTCGTCTTGGTTCTACATTTAGAATTGAGCTATTTGCGGGTTTATCAACCTTTTTGTCCTTGTCATATATTTTTGTTGTCAATCCGGCAATCCTTTCAGCCGCAGGCATTAGTACGAGCGTTGCTTTCTTCGCTACGATTTTTGGTTCCGTAGTTGCCACATTATTGATGGGATTATGGGCTCGTTTGCCCTTTGCTCTTGCTCCCGGATTGGAAATGAACGCATATATCGCATATGTTGTTGTCGGCGTTTTAGGTTTTACTTGGCAAGGAGCTTTGGGAGCTGTTTTTTGGGTGGGTGTCTTGACGGTAGTTTTAGGTTATACGTCATTAAGAAAGAATATTATAAAAGCGATTCCTGATAAATTAAAGTCTGGATTGGCGGCTTCAGTTGGAGTGTTCTTAATGTTAATTGCCTTGAAGGTAAGTGGTCTCCTTGCCTACGAAGGCATACAAGTCAGAGGTATTGGATTGCTCACTTCTAACGAAGCATATATTTTCTACGCTGGACTTGTTTTGGTTTTAATTTTTCGTTATTTCAAAATAAGAGGTGCTGTCCTATTCAGTATTATCGGGGCGGCAATTATTGCTCACTTACTTGGCGTTGGACAACCAATTGAACCAATCAAACTATCAAAAGAAATGTTTGCTGGAACTTTTGCGTTTGATTTGTGGGTAATTTTCAATCCAAAAATTTGGTCAGTAATTCTAATATTGTTTATTCTTGATTTCTACGGACCTATTGCAAAATTTATCGGCCTTACAAGAAATACCCCTCTTGTCGATAAAGAAGGAAATTTGCCACGAATGAAAGAAGGTTTGGTTGTTGATGGTCTTGGTACTGTGATAGGTGCGGCAACCGGAACATCAAATTTGATAACCTATGTTGAAAGTGCGGTTGGTATTGGAGAGGGTGGCAGGACAGGCTTGGTTGCAGTAGTAGTTGGAATTTTGATGTCATTGTTTTTGTTTCTCGTACCGCTCATTAATCTTATTCCGGTTGCCGCTACCACTGGCGCACTCTTTTTTGTAGGATTAACTATTTTCCCAAACAGAAGGGAGCTTAAATTTTATAGTTGGACAGATATTTTTGCGGTGACAATAATGGTATTAGTAACCTTTTGGACATTCGGACTAGATAAAGCAATGTTTGCCGGATTTGCATCATTTGTCATCTTGTTTATTCTTCGTGGTAAATGGAGAGAACTTAATCCATATCTTATTGGATCAACAATTATACTTTTTTTAAGCATATTGCTTTCATAAAGTAGGTGGCGTATTTCGCAAAGCGAAATACAAAATTCGGTGGCGGCAGAAAAGCGGGATTTTCCTGAAAATGAGTTCTAACTTTTTCTAAAATTGACCACATTCATAATTTTGGCCTAAATTTTTAGGTCAAAATTTGAAAATGGCGTGGGGAGAATCCCCCCGAATTGCGAGCTCGCTCCGACGAGCGAGGCAATGCCTTCTGGAAACTCCTCCCCGGGTCCACCAAATAAATAGTATGAAATATTCCGGTATAATTTTTGATTTTAACGGAGTAATTCTATGGGATAGTGAGTGGCATGATGAAGCATGGAGAAAAACTTCTAAGGAATTAATTGGAAGAGAATTTTCCGATGAAGAGATGCATAATCTAGTTCATGGCAGAACAAATAAAGATATATTTACTTTTTTACTTAAACGTGAAATTGCAGGAGAGGAATTAGAAATGTTAACTCAGAAAAAAGAAACTAATTATAGAAGCATCGCGATAAGCAAGCCTAATTTTAAGCTTTCTCCTGGCACTGTTGAATTATTCGATTTTTTAAAGGCAAACAGAATAATTTTTACCATTGCCACTTCCTCAGAAAAAACTAATGTAGATTTTTTCTTTAAAAATCTTCCGCTTGAAAATTGGTTTGATATAAATAAAATTGTATATGATAACGGTAAGTTACCGGGTAAACCAGCCCCAGATATTTATTTAAAAGCTGCAGAAATAATTAAATTACCTCCGGGAATGTGCATTGTTGTAGAAGATGCTGTATCTGGCATAAGATTAGCTCATAATGCCGGAATTGGTAAGATTATAGCATTGGGTTCTGAAGGAAAAAATAAAAAATTTGAACAGGTAAACGATTTTATAAATCGAATTATCACTAGATTGGATCAGATAACTATTGTAGATTTCGAAAATTAGCTTTGTGTCATCATATAAAGTAGCGTTAACAAAAAAATTTATGCCAAAAATATTAGAAGGATTTAAAAACTTTATTCTAAGAGGAAATGCGGTTGATTTGGCTGTTGGCGTAGTTATCGGAGCTTCCTTTGGAACGGTTGTAAACGCACTTGTAAAAGGCCTGCTTACTCCGTTTATTGGCGCTATTGCAAAAGTGCCAGATTTTTCCGGGCTTACCTTTACATTAAACGGAAGCAAATTTATGTATGGAGAGCTGATTAATGCTTTAATATCTTTTTTGCTGGTTGCTGCCTCAATATATTTTTTTGTTGTTTTACCAATGAATACTTTTATGGAGAAAGTAAGTAGAAAAAAAGACCAGAAACCAACCCACAAAAAATGCCCTGAATGCCTAAGCGAAATTCCAGCAGACGCAAAACGCTGCGCCCATTGCGCCCAAATTATTGTAGATTAAAACTTTAGGTACATTTAAAATAAAAAGGAGGCTTAAATATGGTCGCCTTCACTCAGATTGGCTTTGACGAATTTGTTGTCATTAGATTAAAGCGGGATAAGGCATATCATTCTCGGGTAAACAGTTTTTTAGAAAAGTAAGGAACTGTTCTCTTGGCCCGGCCAGTAAAGAGCTCTTGCCGAATTCCGGAAAAATGCTGGATAATAATGGCAAAAAAAGCCGGGATCCAATAATTGGAATGATAGGCAAAAATACGGAGTTTTTGCTTATGTTTACAAGTGAAAAAAAAGCAGAATTATTTTTGCAAAATATCGGCAAAAAACCTAAATATCACATAGTTGCCTGCCTTTTGTGGCGGGAAATTGTGCGAAAGTATAAGGTTTTTTATAAGTGCGCGGCGATATATGACTCTGGAAAAGGAAGTTCATTCCCAATTGTTCCATTGTCCTAGTCGGCTTTTGTTGGCCGAAAGCCCAGAGCATACAAAGTATGCTCTTTTCTTTTGCATAAAATGTGTTAAAATCACAAAATATGAGTTTATCTATTGGTCAACTCAAGAAGTAACACAACATTTATTTCCATTCGCAATCGGGAAAGTAATCCCATTTGAGTTTAATATAAGAATACCTATCCCGCAAAAACTCTTTGGCAATCCGTGAGGCGTGAAGTAGCAGAACTATAACAAAACATCTAAAATGAATGCTTTTTAGTTTATGCTCGTTTTTTCAGCGATTTTTTGGTAGAATTAAATAATTATGAAAAATAATTGGTACTCAATTTCGTTAGAAAAAGTTTTTACTGAAACAAAAGGCACAAAAAATGGTCTCACCAGTCCAGAGGTGGCAGAGAGGCTTGAAAAGTTTGGGGGAAATGTTCTTCCACAAGAAAAACCGTATTCCAAAATACGGCTGTTTTTGAGTCAGTTCAATAGTCCGCTGATGTATATTTTACTTGCGACTGTTGTTATTTCTTCCGTATTAAAGCACTACTCAGACGCCATCTTCATTATTGTTGTGTTGCTTATCAACACCACAGTTGGATTTTATCAAGAAAATAAAGCTAATCAGTCGCTTCTTGCTCTTAAAAAAATGGTGAAAGTCAGGACGAAAGTTTTACGGGATGGATATGAAAAAGAAATAGACAGTGAAGAATTAGTTGTTGGCGATGTAGTGTTTTTGAAATCAGGCGATAAGGTGCCAGCAGATGGACGCATTATTGAATCAAAAGGATTAAAAATAAACGAGGCGAGCCTTACGGGAGAATCGCAAGCGGTTGAAAAAGATGCAGAAAGAACGAATATGGTTTTTATGGGAACGATTGTAGAAGAAGGGCGAGCGACAATAATAGTCGTTGCTAATGGCATTAATACGCAAATCGGAGAAGTCGTATCGCTTCTTAAAGAAACAAAAGAACGCAAAACTCCGCTTCAGAAAAAAATCGCAATTCTCTCAAATTGGGTTGGTGTTTTTATTCTGTCTCTTATCGTAGTTATTATTGTTGAGGGATACTTTACCGGAAAGAATTTTATAGATGTTTTTATAGCCTCGCTTGCCCTTGCAGTTTCAGCGATACCCGCCGGGTTGCTTCCAGCCATTACTGTTATATTAGCCTTAGGAATGGGGCGTATTTTCAAACAAAAAGGATTGGTAAGAAAGCTTATTGCCGCAGAAACACTAGGAAGCGTTACGGTTATCTGCACAGATAAAACAGGAACTCTTACCGAAGGAAAAATGCAAGTAAGCCATATTTTGACAAGCACAAAAGAACTGATGGGAGATAGCATTAACGGACTTGCCAAAGGTGAAAATGTTAATGGTATTGAGTCGCACATTTCAGCGTTAAAAATTGCCACTTTGGTAAACGATGCATTTGTGGAAAATCCGGAGGCGGAATTGCAAGAATGGGTAGTTAGGGGCAGACCAACCGATAAAGCATTGCTGTTAGCAGGAATGCAGTCGGGCTTAAACAAGCAAGGGCTTGAAAAACAATATCCCGTGCTAGATAGAGTTAGCTTTGAGTCAGATTACAGGTTTGCCACCACATTCCACAAAAAAGATGAAAGACATAATATACTTTATGTTCTTGGAGCTCCCGAAGAAATTATCAGCCGTTCCGTTAGTTTGGATGTTGATAGCAAAAAAGGGAAATTAGACACAGTTCAGGCTAACGAATTGATAAAAAAATTGGAAGAACTCACGCAGAAAGGTTTGCGAGTTGTTGCCTGCGCCCATAGAGATTATGATGCTAAAACAAAATACCAAAATCTTACAGAATTAGTAAATGGACTTTCGCTTGTCGGTTTTATCGCTCTTAAAGATCCGCTTCGTCAAGACGCAAAGGAGTCAATCGCAATTACCAAGAAAGCTGGCATTCGCACAGTCATTGTTACTGGCGACCATAAGTTCACAGCTAAAGCCATTGCTGAAGAAATTGGTCTTGAAGCAAAAGACGAAAATATAATGGAAGGTAAAGAATTGGAAACAATAAGCGATGACGAGTTAAAGGAAAAATCAGAGACTATTATCATTTACGCCCGTGTGTCTCCACGTCATAAACTGCGTATCGTTGACGCACTGCAAGCCAATGGAGAAGTGGTAGCAATGCTTGGAGATGGCGTTAATGATGCCCCAGCTCTTAAGTCTGCTGATATTGGAGTTGCTGTTGGTTCTGGCACTGATGTGGCAAAAGAGGTGGCTGATTTAGTTTTACTGGATGACAATTTCAAAACGATATTGAAAGCCATTGAGCAGGGCAGAGTGATTTTTCAAAACATTCGCAAGGTGTTTGTTTATCTTGTAGTAAACGATTTTTCAGAACTATTTTTATTCTTGGTAAGTATGGCAATGGGATTTCCGCTTCCATTATTGCCTGCACAGATTCTTTGGATAAACCTTGTTGAAAGTGGGTTTCCAGACATTGCTCTTACCACCGAGCAAGAGACCAAAGGACTGATGGATGAAAAACCAAGAAATCATAAAGAACCGATATTAAACAAACCGATGAGACAATGGATGACCGCCATTTTCTTTATTACTGGAATAGATGCGTTCTTATTTTTTATTTTTTTCTGGAAGTTTACTGGCAACCTTGATAGAACAAGAACGATGGTTTTCGTATTTTTGTGCGTTGCCTCTCTTATCCTCGCTTTCTCGGTTCGCTCGTTTCAAAGAACTATCTTCAGAAAAGACATATTTTCCAACCGCTATCTGGTTGGCGGCGTCGCCCTTGGGTTTGTTTTACTTTTGTTAAGTGTTTATCTTCCGCCACTGCAAAAACTTTTATCCACCCAACCGTTAAGCATAATTGAATGGCTGATTATCTTTGGCGCCGGTCTTATAGAAATTTCTTTAATTGAGTTTTTCAAGAATAAATTTTTTAATAATATTAAAATCGTAAAAATTATAAAATGAAAATTCTTTTTATCAGCCCCAATGCGCCAGGATTAAGCGTTGGCGGAATTGAAAGGCACGTTAAAAATCTGGTAGATTATTGTTGCCAAAATAACAAAGAGGCCGTTTTTTTATTGCCGTCATTCAAACAGGAGAGTCGTGAAAAAATTGGAAACGTAACAATAATAAAAAAAGATTTTTTAAACCTAAGTTATAAAAAGTTTTTTGATAAAAAAGAAATACCAGCCAAGGAGCTTAAAATAAAATCAAGACAATTTTTTGATTTCGTCAAAAATCTTATAAAGGAGGAAAACGTTAAGGTTGTTAGCGCTCAAAATTTTCATTTAAGCCTTCCGCCGGTATACAATATGATGATCCATATGATTTGTTTTCTTGAAAATGTGCCTATGGTCATCCGAATGCATTCTTTTATTAAATCAGAAATGCAAAAATCATTAGTAAATGACCTATCTTGGGAAAGGATATTGTGTGTTAGCAAAAGCGTGACGGGTGATTGTTACCTAAAAGGAATTGGCATAGACAGGTTGCATACTCAATATTTGGGAGTAAACAGAAAAGATTTCCGCCCTTTTTTGAACAAAACATGGCTTAAAAAAAAATTAGGTATCTCAGAAAATTCAAAAGTAATATTGCACGCTTCCCGAATAATCAGCGGCAGAAGGGATATATTAAAAGAAAAAGGCATCACCACGCTTCTTGAAGCTTTTTCGCAAATTGTAAATAAGGATCCCCTTTATCGTCTTGTTTTAGCCGTGGCATCTCCGCCAAGGCATCTTAAGGCAGAATTTCATTACGCATTGGACAAAATAAAAGGGTATATGCAGTTGCATAATATAGGGCAAAAAGTATTTTTAAAAGAATTCTCTCTTGAAGAAATGCCACTGGTTTACAATGGGGCAAGTCTATTTGTTTTGGTATCTGAAAACGAAACATTCGGGCAAGTATATATTGAGGCAATGGCCTGCGGAGTTCCTGTGGTGGGCACTAATGTGGGAGGCGTTCCAGAAATAATCACAGATGGATATAATGGTTTTTTATTGGCGCCCGGCAACCCAAGCAATTTAGCTCAGAAAATAGAAGAGATATTTAATAATGAACAGCTAAAAGCAAGCTTTATTGAAAATGGGTTTAAAATAATAAGAAGGAAATTTTCCTCTGACAGGCAGATATCAAATATGTTTAATTATTTGGAAAGAATAGGTTATATTGAAAAATTATCCTAGCTTAACGGCTCATCACTTTTTAGTGATGAGCCGTTGGCTGATTGGTAAAAATGTGTTAGATTATTATAATGCCAAGTTCAAAACTAGCGATAGGAATTGTGGGGTTGCCGAATGTGGGGAAATCCACACTTTTTAAAACATTAACAAAAAAGGAGATATTAATTGCTAATTATCCTTTTGCTACAATTGACCCAAATGTTGGGGTGGTTTTGGTTCCCGACGAAAGGGTGGACAAATTAGCTGAATTGTCAAAGTCAAAAAAGAAAATTTATGCAACGGTTGACTTTGTTGATATTGCCGGATTGGTAAAAGGGGCCAGCACCGGTGAAGGTTTGGGAAACAAATTTTTGGCAAATATAAGGGAAGTGGACACAGTTTTATATGTCTTGCGCGCGTTTAAAAAAAGTGACATTGTAAACACTCAAAACGAAGTAAACCCCCTAAAAGAAAAAGAAATTTTGGATGTCGAGCTTATTTTAAAAGATTTGGAGACTGTAAATAAAAGAATAGACGGATTGTCCGGTGATTTCCGGCAGAATAAAAAAGAGGCAGTAAAAGAAATGGCTGTTCTGAAAAAAGCTAAAGATTTTTTATCGCAAGAGAAAATTTTGATTGACCAAACCTGGGCAGCCGACGAAACGGAAATCTTGAAAAACTTTCAACTTTTAACTTTTAAACCTCGCTTATATTTGTTAAACGGAAAAGATGAAGATGTTGGTGATGAGATAAAAAATACCCTAAAAAATTATTTAATTGTGGACGTAATTTCAGAATACGAAAGCGAGGGGTTGTCGCAATCAGAAAGAGTTGAGCTCGGTTTGCCGGAATTATCAGAAACAGATATTTTAGTTAAAAAATCCTACGAGCTTTTAAATTTGATTACTTTTTTGACCACGGGGGAAGATGAGACAAGAGCCTGGACAATAAAAAAAGGCGACACTGCTCCAATTGCCGGCGCTGCAATACACACAGATTTTTTAAACAAATTTGTAAAAGCCGAAGTTGTTTTTTGGAAAGACCTGCTTGAAACCCAAGGATATCCAAACGCCAGAGCCACCGGAAAACTACGAACAGAAGGCAAAGAATACGTTGTAAAAGACGGCGACGTAATAGAGTTTAAACACGGTTAATTTTAAAAAATTTGTAAAATAAGAGGCCGCACTATTGGTATTAGTACGGCCCTGGGAGTGATCAACTACTTCTTGTCGATGGTCTCGAGCCATCCGCCCCGATGTCCATCGGTGCGGAACCAGCATTTGATGTAAAGTATCGTTGTCAAGTTTATTACAGCCCTAATTATTGACTGCGTTGGTTATCATATGATAACCTGAAATATATGGAGAAAAATTTGAAGGATATTTTAGTGGAGAAAAGTGAATTCTTGTCGGTGGTCCAATTGGCGAAAATTTTAAAGATAAGCCGGGTGGCTGTATTGAAAAGAATAAACAGGGGAGTAATAAAAGCCGTGAAGGTTGGCAGAAGTTTTGTTATTAAAAAATCAGATATAAAAAATTTATTGAATAAGTAATAAGGTTAGGTTATCAATTGATAACCTGAAGAATTTTATACAAATGGATTTTGAGATAAAAAATGTAAAAGAAAGCATTGTGAGCGTGGCGAGGAGCCTTGGGTATGTTATTATAGATACAAAAGGGAATGAATATAATTTAGTTAGGAAGTTGGATATTAATAATTATCCGAGGTTTCATATTTATTTAAAACAAAACGGCACGGATTTTAATTTTAGTTTGCATTTAGACCAAAAAAAGTCTTCATATGAAGGTTCGCACGCCCATTCGGGCGAATACTTCGGCCCGGTGGTGGAAACCGAAGCCGACAAAATAAAACAGATATTAGTTGGTAACAATAAATGATGAAAATAGCGGTTTTTTGCCTCGAGGCAAAAAACCGCTAAAATTAAAGATTTTGAAATAAAGCAAAAAAAAGGAGCGTTGTGGTTAAACGCTCCATGTGTGCGATTGCCGAAGCAATTGAACTAAAGTTTCGCTAATCGGAGAATTCGCCGGTCCTTTCGATCCACCCCTGCCCAGTCGTGGGGTTATAAGATCCACGAACCAACTCGCAACCGCAGTCGATGAGTCCGGTAAGGGTCCATTCGTCATTGGAGTTGCCACTCACGCGCTCGACGCCGTTGATGCCCGCGCCCGTCGGTTGACCGTCAATGACGAAGCTGACAAGGTGGCGATTGCGTTCGAACACTGCTACACTGAAATCGTACTTGTCCGGTCCAGAGGTAATAATTGAACGTTGAGTCATAACACTAACCTTTCGCAAAAAAGAACCGCGGATTGTTTCTAGACGATATTATATCATATCATAATAGTAATTCTATGTCAATAGTAAAGGTGCTATACGAAGATAATCATATAATTGCGGTTTAATGGATTTTTTATAGACTTTATCGTATTATTTTGATAGAATAGAAATATGACAAGAGAATTTACAGGATTATTTAAAAAAATGGGGAAGTGGTATTTGGGCTGGATTGAAGAAATTCCGGGCGTAAATACACAAGGAAAAACCTTGCAGGAAGCAAAAGAAAACCTTAAAGAGGCCTTGTTTTTGGTTTTGGAATCAAACAGGATTTTAACCAAAAAAGATTTAGATAACGGGAAAACGATAAGAAAAAATATTTCTGTTTCTCTATGAAACGGACAGATTTAATAAAGCATCTTCTGAAGAATAAGTGCGTGTTCGTGAGAGAAGGCGCTCGCCATAGCGTCTTTTTTAATCCTCAGATAAAAAGAATATCTACCGTGCCAAGACATAACGAAATACATAATTTTTTAGCAAAAAAGATTTGTCGGGATTTAGGAATAGAGCCACCGGAATAACACGTAAAAAAAGGGAGCGTTGTGGTTAAACAAACGCTCCATACATCCGGTTGCCGAAGCAGTTTTGCAGCAGACTGCTGCTATTCGAGCAATCGCACTTGAGGGCGAATATCGCTCTCAAATTGCCTTAATTTCGAGGCGAGACCTCTCGCAATGTCTCTGTTCTCTTGGCGGTTCCAGTCCGCCATGGCCAACTTGACGTCGATTTCCGCCAATGTTTGTCCTAGTGAATGTCGGGCGACTTCAAGCTCTTCACTCGACGAAAATCCCATTGAAGGCACTCCTTCCTTAAGATTTATTGGGGCGAATTACTATTTATTATAATAGACTTATTATATTTATATGTCAAGCATAAAAGTCTTATACGAAGATAATCATATAATTGCGGTGGTAAAGCCAGCCGGGGTTTTGACGCAGGGCGATGGCTCGGGTAAAAAAAGTTTATTTGATATGGTAAAGGATTATCTAAAAGAGAAATACAAAAAGCCTGGGAACGTATTCCTTGGGCTAGTGCATAGGTTGGATAAGCCGGTGCAGGGGATTGTTTTGTTTGGGAAAACATCTAAGGGGGCTTCGCGGTTGTCTGAACAATTTAGAAATCATACAATACAAAAAACCTATCACGCAATTGTTGTGGGTAAGCCAAAAGAAAGTAGGGGAGAGATAAAAGAAAAAGTCAGTAAAATATCTTTTTTTGCCGAAGGTTTTACAAATAAGACAGATGAAGAACTTTTGGAAGCAGTTAAAAAGGCCACAAAAACGCGAACAGCCGAATTAAGCTGGGAATTAGTTAAAAGTAACGACAAATATTCTCTTTTGAAAATTTTGCCTAAAACGGGTAGATTTCATCAAATTAGGGTGCAATTGGCAAACATGGGTTGTCCTATTTTGGGCGACGCTAAGTACGGTCACTCCCGTGCGTCGGAGCACAGGAGTGGGTGGCATGATTCTAATAGTATCGCGCTGGCGGCCACAGCAATTTCTTTTAAGCTCGCTACGGAGGATGAAATAATAAATCTGGAAATTTCGCTTCCGCGGGAGTGGAATAATTATATAAAATAATACATAAGGGTCTGGCAGTTATCCACAGGGTAAGCACTTGATTTACTTTCTTGTTAGATGGATAATTAATGAATTATTAATAAAGGTCGAACTAGATCTTTAGGTTTAATTAAAAAATAAATATTAATTAAAAAATAAATACATGACATTTTCAGATTGGTCATTATTGATCATCCAGCCATTTTTGCAACAGCTCATCAGCTTTATTGCAAATTTGGTGTTAGCAATAGTTGTTTTTATAATCGGGTACTTGATTTCTGTTGGAATTGGAAAATTAATAACAGAAATATTGAAATCAATAAGATTCAACAAGCTGTTTGAAAAAGAGGGTTGGAGAAAGGCCCTGCAAAGAGCAAATGTTGAGGTTAATCCCTCGGAATTTATTGGCGCAATTTTCAAATGGGTCTTTGTTATTGTTTCCTTATTGATAGCAGTTGACGCCTTGGGACTGTCCTCATTTGCCGGATTTTTAACTCAGGTTTTAGATTATGTGCCAAATGTAATAGTTGCAGTATTAGTTTTTGTTGTAGCAATTATTATCTCTGATGTTGTTGAAAAAATTGTCAGGGTTTCGGTGGAAAGGCTAAGAGTTGGTTCGGGATATATTGCAGCCTCAATTGTGAAATGGGCAATTTGGGTTTTCACATTCTTTTTGATTTTGGACCAATTGCTGCCCGCATCTCTATTGATTAAAACCCTGTATACTGCAATTGTTTATGGCGCGGTTGGCGCATTGGCATTGGGCGTGGGATTGGCCATCGGACATGGCGGAAAAGAAACAGCAGCGAAAGTGATTGGAGATATGTACAGAAAAATGGAAGAGAGATAAAATTTTGACACTTGACCGCTCCAAATAAGGAGCATGAAAAGTAAATGCAAAAAGACGCGTACGTACCGCGCCTTTTTGTTTATTTACAAAATTATCAAAAAATGATAATATAAAATTGATTTACAATAGTCCTTTATTATGGAGAATATGTCATGCAAATTTTACGTGTGATTCTAACTTGCGGGGATTTTCGGTTTACTAAGGATTTTAAGGTTTCGTTTTCTACGCCAACTCAAGGTTTGCGTATTAATACGCGAATGACAGAGACCGGCGGTTATGTTTCATCAACCGTTAGGCAGACAGAGGTCTACATTGACGACGACATCGTCAAGGTTTGGTGTGATGCAGACTTAAGGGCTCTCTGCCAACTGGCGAGAAATAATATGGGGTGGACAATAAACAACCCACAGAATTTTTCATCAGACCCCTCGGTAATGAAAATGTACAGAAAGCTTGACTCCGAGTAAAATGGAGCACAATATTTCCTTGGCATGTTTACCAACACGGAGCGGTTCGCCGCTCTTTTTTTTCCCGTCCAAAAATTGTCGACCGTCAAAAAATAGACGGAGGTCTTTTCTCTAATTCGCGCGAATTAGCCTATTCTTATGTTCTTGAGAATATTGGAATAAGCTCAGGTTATCACATGTTCGGCGAATGGCGGATTTTTTTGTATAAATTTAAGAGGGCCGACCTGCCTCGCCAGCAAGGCGAGTGCGTTGACCCCTTTGGGCTCTTGACACGGATAAATAAATAGAATAAGATGTAATTACATGAAGAATAATTTACTAAATACAAAAACACAAAGCGGATAATGTTGCT
>Ga0156587_101_pt2 | contig 28813 bp, 30 predicted proteins | sample RifOxyC1_FD_110661 | JGI IMG/M metagenome (GOLD analysis project Ga0156587, IMG submission 110661) | Candidatus Staskawiczbacteria bacterium RIFOXYC1_FULL_38_18 | reverse complement strand
CAAAAACCAACTCCTCCACGCTTGCGAATGGCCTAGTAGCCGTCACGTTGACGTCGTACATGAGCAGGTCATCGGGAGCCAGTCAATCAGGCAGGTTCCTTCGCCCACAGCGATCTTCACGAGCTTGGCCGTGACCCCGCAAAAAGGGGTCCTGCCCGGCACCGATGACCTGCTCATGTACGACGTCAACGTGACGGCTACTAGGCCATTCGCAAGCGTGGAGGAGTTGGTTTTTGTGGCCACCACGGCCGACCTGGCGCAGAACACGCGCGGGTTTACATTGTGGGCGGACTTGAACGCCGACAAGCGAGACGGCATCAAGGGGTGCGAAACGCAGGTTTCGTATGCCTCTGCCGACTACGAGACCGGAGTCGTTGACTTTCTGGTCTGGGAACCCGTTTGGGCTCGGCAGACCCCCATGCACATGGTGGTCACCGCCGACATCAACACCTACATTTCCAGCGACGCGGCGGGCATTGATCTGGTCTGGGGTTTCCTCGAAGATGTGAGAGGCAATCCCGTGCCCGACAACAACGTTAGCTACAGGGGTTCGTCAGCCGTCATCCACACGTTGGATTCGGCTTTCGTGAACCTGTCGCAGGATCGGGCTCTGCCCGCTCAATCGGCTTTGCCGGGTGAGCGCGTGGAGTTGGCAAAGTTCAACGTCTACACAAAAGACGCCGCGCTCACAAGCGTGGAATTCGTCCCTGAGCAAGGCAAGTTGGCCTACGCCGAGAACTACACGCTCTCGGTGGATACCAACTACGACAACCACGAGGACTTCGAAGTTCCGGGAGTTGTCTCGGTCGACGGCAGCAAGCTGAACTTCAATTTCAGCGCAAACGTCAACCAGGGGGCTGGAGGATCAACTTCTGCCGGCTCGGAGACCAGCGCCCGTTACGCGCTGACTGCTGAAATGGTGGACAACGTCATTGGCGAGCACCTGCAGTTGGTGCTTTCTGACAACGCCAGCGGATTTGGCGGAGTCAACACTAAGACCAACAAGCCCTTGAAGGGGGTTATCTTCAATGGTAATCCCACAACTCCGAGCCAGTTCCGGGTGTGGAAGGATGATTCCTACAGCACTGTTATTACCGCGGTTCAACCCGAACCGCCGTTGGTGGTGAAGGAGCTGGGGAGCATGGAGCCTGAGTACGTGTATGTGGCTCCAGGTACCCAAGACATGGTAATGGATAGCTTCACGGCGTACGCCGCCGAGGGCCAGGACATTACCATGAACACGGTCGTGTTCTTCGCAGATACGCAGAGCATGGGAGTTTTCGAGAACTTCGTGTTGTGGTTTGACACCAACAACGACAACGAGGTCGACACGTTCACGACGGTCGAGCCACGTCAGGAAGGCAGCTACCTGTACTTCGAAAACATCGAAGTTCTGGTGGGAGCTGGCCAGTCGGTTCGTTTTGACCTTCAGGCCGATGCCATTGACACCGTCCAGTACAGCAGTTGCAGGGTTGGCCTTGCGCAAGACGGCGTCTTCGCTGAGCTTGCCGAGGACGAAACGGCCCTGGATCCGTCGGGCGAGGTATTCATTGGCCACCGATGGCCGAAGATGTTCATCGTCTACAACTACGACGGCCGCGGGTAAAAGCTTGCTCACAGCATAATGTGAGAATCGTGCGCCTTGAGTCACTTAATTGTGATTCAGGGCGCTTTTTTTATATATTTTCTATTATGTTTTTTACGGGACTAATTTTTCAGACACCAAAACAGTATCTTGAGCCAAAATATAAAGTTTGCTTTCCTGCTGGTTTAAAAATATTTGCGGAGATTTGTATGTATCGGGCAGGATGATGGTGTTTACGTTTCCCCTGTAATCTGTTTCAGATATCATTATTTTGCTTCCAGCTGTAAAAACTATATAGTCATTATTCATCCAAAACAATTCGCCAATGGCCTCGTTTGCTTTGTATAAAGAAATTTTTTCATGGGTTTTATCAGAAAGAAGTGAAATAAAAATTTGTCCGCCGTCAAAATATGCTATATTTTTTCCATCGGGAGATATTTTTTCTCCTTTTGCCTGGCTTGCAAAATTATCTAAATTATTTTTCTCTTCATTCAAGAGCAGGAGTTCTCCGTTATTATTTACAAAAATATTTTGCCCGTAAATTATTATTTTATATGAACCCTTTTTGTTTATTTTTAAAGTATTTAAAGCCAACTTAACAGGATTTCTCCCCGTTGCGTCAGATTGCCAGAGAATTCCGTCTGTTGAGAGCCAGATTATATTGCTGTTTAGCGTTTCAAAAGCAACAAGGTTTTTTATAACAGGCGTGTTTTTTTGCAGTGTTGTGAGCGTTGCGTTCTCCGGCGCGGTTGAATAATATAAATTACTAGTTTTTACCACAAACTTTTTTTGTTGAAATTCCGGCAAAAATGGCGATGATTTTTCGTCTATTAATGTTTCAAACAGTATATCTTTTTTAAACAATAAAACGCTTTCCAGTTTTGTGACCTCTTTTTCCTTAACAGGTAAAATTTTTGAATAATCATAATATCCGGTTTTTATTATTGAAACAGTATGATTTTTGGGAAGCAAACTTTGCACAAAAACAGCATTGTTGAATATGCCGGGTTTTTGGGAAATTTTTGAGTCAATGGTGATTTGGTCGGCCGCCGGTGATGTCCGCACATAAATTCCTCCGGTAGCGGTAATTTGCATGGCTTCAAAATCAACCCGGTAGCCCATAGAGTAGGCAATTAGAACCGGAGTCGCAACCAAAAAGCATAAAACGCAAACTAAAAGTATAAATAAGCGGGTTTTTTTAGACATTAATTTAAGTGAATATTAGCATAAAGGCAACTATTTTTCCACTTTTTTGGGACTTGCAAAGATTGGCCATATGGATTAAGATAAGCGTAATTATGCAAGAAAAATTTGTTATAAATGGAGGCAAAAAATTAAACGGTATAATTGAGGTAATGGGCTCTAAAAACTCGGCCCTGCCGATTTTGGCTGCAACAATTCTCACAAAAGAAGATTGCGTTATTGATAACGTTCCATTAATAGAGGATGTCCTCAAAATGATAACTCTTCTAGAAGAAATGGGAGCAAAAACAGAATGGCTTGATAAGAGGAAAATAAAAATTAATTGCGAAAAAATTAATCCAGACAAACTTTCTCACGAAATAATGGGCAGGTTTCGCGGTTCTGTTTTGCTTTGGGGGTCACTGGCAGCCAGATTTGATAATTTTAAAACAATGTCTCCGGGGGGTTGCGTTATTGGGGCGCGCCCGCTAGATACACATTTTGACGCATTTTTACAGCTTGGAGTAAACGTTGTCCAAAAAGGAAAATTATATTATTTTACAAAAAAAGAACCTGCCGGCGCGGAAGTTGTCCTTGACGAGTTTTCCGTTACCGCAACAGAAAACGTGCTTTTATTTGCAAGCGCGCAAAGCAAAAAAACAATCTTAAAAATTGCAGACCAGGATTCCCATGTCCAGGAATTAATAAAGGTTCTCCAAAAAATGGGAGCCGAAACAAAATATTCAGGCCCGCATGAACTTGAAATAATCGGCAAAGATATGTTGAAGGGTTTTAGTTGTAAAATTATTGCGGATCCCATTGAAGCGGGAACTTTTATTATAATGGCTCTGGCTACAAAAGGAGATGTTTTGGTAAAAAACGTGGAAAGCGAATATCTTTCGCTTTTTCTAAAAAAACTGAAGTCTTTTGGCGCTAATTTTGAATTCCCGGATGAAAAATCTGTGAGAGTTTTGCCGTCAAAAATTTTAATAAGCAAAATCCAAAGCATGCCGTATCCGGGCATACAGCCAGATCTTTTGCCGGATTTTGGAGTCTTGGCAACGCAAACAAAAGGTGCTACTTTGATACATGACCCTTTGTATGAAGGCAGGTTAAAATATTTGGAGGAATTAAACAAAATGGGCGCCGACATAATTTTTTGCGACCCGCACAGAGCCATTGTAAATGGCCCAACAGGTTTGCGCGGAATTGAGGTGCCAAGTTTGGATATAAGGTCGGGCGCAGCCCTCATTATAGCCGGATTAATGGCGCAGGGGATAACAACAATAAATAATGCCTACCAAATTGACAGAGGATACGAAAAAATTGAAGAAAGGCTACAAAAAATTGGAGCAGATATTCGTCGAATTTAAAATTTCAAATTTAAAATTATAGTATGTTTAATAACAAAATAGCAATTGATCTGGGAACCTGTAATTCTCTTGTTTATGTTCAAGGCAAGGGAGTTGTTTTATATGAGCCGTCGGTTGTGGCGGTTTCTTTATCCGATAATAAAATTTTAGCTGTGGGCGAGCATGCAAAAGAAATGATTGGAAGGACTCCCGCAGACATAAAAGTTTATCGGCCGTTAAAAGACGGAGTTATTGCCGACTATAAAGTTACTCAGGCAATGATGCGGTATTTTATAAATAAAACTTCCAGCCGTTTTAAATTTTTAAAACCTGAGTTGGTAATTTCTGTTCCTGCCGGAATTTCAAGCACAGAAAGAAGGGCTGTAATAGAAGCCGCGTTAACCGCCGGAGCCAAGTCTGCCTACGTCGCAAAGGAGCCAATTTTGGCCGCCATTGGAGCGGGCATTCCAATTAACTCGTGCTCGGGCCACATGATAATTGATATTGGCGGAGGAACTTCGGAGGTTGCGGTAATTTCTTTGGGAGGCATTGTAACGTGGCACTCAATAAGAGTTGCCGGAGATAAAATAGACGCAACAATAGCAGAATATATCAAAAAGAAATATAATTTGGCAATTGGAACGCAATCGGCCGAAGAAATTAAAATAAAAGTTGGAACAGCTCTTCCGCAAAAAGAATTAAAATATCTGGAAATACAAGGGCGTGATTTAATTTTGGGCCTGCCACGAAACATTAAGATATCAAACAATGAGGTTTGCGAAGCAATTTCAGATGTTTTGGCGGAAATAGTTGCTGCCGCAAAACACGTTTTGGCGGAAACCCCGCCCGAGCTTTCTGCAGACATTATGAACAAGGGAATTATAATGGCCGGAGGCGGGGCATTATTGCCAAAAATAAACGAGCTTGTTGCCCAAAGCACGGGAGTGCCGTGTTTTGTGGCAGAAGAGCCGTTGTTTTGCGTGGTAAAAGGCACTGGAATTGTTTTGGAACATCTAGAGGAGTACAAAAAAGTTGTAATGTCAAAGAAATAAATGCTAGTTGGGCATAAAAAACAATGGGAATTTTTGAAGAAGAAATTAGATGTAGACCAATTATCTCACGCGTATTTATTTACCGGAGAGGAAGGGATTGGGAAAAAACTTTTTGCCAAGGAATTTGCAGAATTGGCCGGATGCAAGTTTCCTGATTTAATGACTGTGAAGGAACAAAACAGAAAAGACGAGAAATTTGGAGATGGTGGGGAAATAAAAATTTCGCAAATAAGAGAAGTCCAGAATTTTTTGAGCTACAAATCGTATAACGGTTTGTATAAGACGGTAATCATAGATGATGCCGAGAAAATGAATCAGGAGGCGCAGAGCTGTTTTTTAAAAACTTTGGAAGAGCCAAAAGGCAAAACGCTTTTGTTCCTGATTACCTCAAAGCCCGATATGATTTTACCCACAATTTTTTCAAGGTGCCAGCAAGTTAAATTCTTCCGGTCCAAGGATTTGCCGGTAAACAAAGAGAAGCTGGCAAGAGAACAAGAGATATTAAAAGAATTACTGCCGGTTTTAAACGAGGATTTAGCTAAAAAGTTTAAGTATGTAAAAGGGGTTGACTGGGAAAAGCAAAGTTTGGTGGAAACAATTTATGTTTTACAAAAATATCTGCGCAAGGATTTAATAAAAAATAAAAAAATATTAGAATTAACAGAAGATTTAAATAAAAAATTATTATTTACCAACGTCAATCAAAGACTGGCATTGGAAATATTATTAATGGAAACATAAAATGACTTATAAGGAAATTATAGACGAAGCAAAACCCGAATTTGACAAAGCTTTTAGGTTCTTTGAGGGAGAGGTTGCAAAAATTAGAACATCAAGAGCTTCGCCGGCTTTAGTTGAGGATATTGAAGTAAATGCTTTTGGCCAAAAATTTCCCTTAAAACAATTGGGATCTATTTCCGCCCCCGCCACAAACCAGCTTGTAATACAGCCATGGGACGCTTCGTATATTGAACCAATACAAAACGCAATTTCCCAGTCGGGACTTGGAATGTCAATGGCTGTTGATAAAAATTTAATAAGGTTAAACCTACCTTTGCTCACCGAAGAATACAGAACCCAGTTAAGCAAGCTGTTGGGCGAAAAAGCCGAACAGGCAAAGCAAACAATCAGGCACGCAAGAGAAGACTGCTGGAACAAAATTCAAACAGCACAAAAAGACAAATTAATTTCTGAAGACGATAAATTTAGAGGAAAAGACGAACTGCAAAAAGTGGTTGACGACCATCAGGAAAAAATAAAGAATTTAGTTGAGAAAAAGAAAAACGAAATAGTTTAATTTTTATTTTATGATTTCAGCAATTATAACCTTAGTGATCGCGTTTTTGAGCCTGATAGTCTTAATGATTATTCACGAGTTTGGGCATTTTATTATTGCCAAAAAATTTGGCGTAAAAGTTGAAGAGTTTGGAATTGGATATCCTCCAAGAATTTTTGGAAAAAAATTTGGTGAAACAATTTATTCTGTAAACTGGTTGCCTCTTGGGGCTTTTGTCAGAATTTATGGAGAGGAGGGGGGGATTGACGACTATAGAAGTTTTTTGGGTTTAAAAATTTGGAAAAGAGTTTTAATTGTTATTGGCGGGGTTGTGGCGTTTTGGATTGCCGCAATAGCAATTTTTTCTGTTGTATTTTTTATAGGAGCCGATTTGCCCATTGGAGAGCAGGATTCGGTTGGGCTAATAAATCCTCAAGTAAGAGTTGTGGCGGTTTCTCCAAATTCTCCGGCAGAATCTGCGGGCATAAAAGCAGGAGACACAATAAAGTCCATAAGCGCCGATGGCTTGTTTGCCAATATAAACAAGGTTAGCCAATTTCAGGAAATTACCGGCGCCAACAAAGGGAAAGAAATTGTTGTTGTAATTGAGAGAAACAGCAAAAATTTGGAAGTTAGATTGACGCCCAGAGTTTCTCCTCCTGCAGGGCAGGGTATTGTGGGTGTTAGCCTTGAAAGAATGGCCTCTTTGGTTGAAAAAACGTCTTGGTATATGGCTCCGGTTCAGGGCGCTGTTTACACGTGGCAGTCAACAATTAACGCCCTAAAAGGATTTTACGAAATTTTCAAAAATTTATTTACGGCCAAAGGGTTGCCTGCGGGAGCTGAATTTGCCGGCCCCTTGGGGATTACAGTATTTTTGGCAAACGCGGCAAGTTATGGCCCGGGATTTTTTCTCTATTTTATCGGAATGATTTCCATTTTTCTTGCAATTTTTAATTTATTTCCCATTCCCGCGCTTGATGGAGGAAAGCTAATATTTTTGTTGATTGAAAAAATAAAAGGCAAGTCCATTTCAGCAAAGGTTGAACAAAACATAACAATCGTATTTTTCATTATTCTTATAACTCTGTCCATATTTATTACCGTCAGGTTTGATTTTCCCCGCATCGCCGACTATTTCAAATCATCAATACAAAAGTAATTAAACAACCAAATGTGGCGCATTTTACTGTTCTTAAGTTCTCAAGAACTTTGGAATAAACGCTAAGGGTGATATAATAAATTTATTATGGAAACAAAGGAAGTTCAATACAAAAGTTATTATCAACTAGAAAGAATAGTTAAGGGTGTCTCCAATCATAGACGAATCGAAATTTTAGAGTTGCTGAAAAATAATCCCGAATTATCTTTAGTAAATATTTCAGAAAAGCTGGATGTTAATTTTAAAACCTTATCGGAGCATATAAAAAGATTGGCAACCGCAGGATTCGTGGTAAAAAGGTATGAAGGCCATAATGTCCGCCACAAAATAACAAACAGGGGGTTAGCTATTCTCAAGTTCTTGAGAACTTTGGAATAGCTTTGTTTATAAATTTTAGCTATGGATGCAAAAAATATAAATTGTCAAAATTGTAAAAAAGAGTTCTTAATTGAGCCCGATGATTTTGCGTTCTACGAAAAAATGAAAGTTCCACCACCAACATTTTGCCCGGATTGTCGGTTTCAACGACGGCTGTCGTTTCGTAACAATAGGGTTTTGTATAAACGTGAATGTGCGCTATGTGGAGAGAAATTGCTCACCATCTATAATCCCGACCGTCCGTATACCATCTACTGCCGCGATTGCTGGCTCTCAGACAAATGGAGCCCTATTGATTACGGTCGCGAGTACGACTTTTCTATTCCGTTTTTTAGCCAGTTTCAATCACTGCAAACAAAAGTTCCCAGAATTAATCTCTATCGCGACAATTTTGTTGCAAGCGAATATTGTAACTACGGGCTTGATTTCAAGGAGTGCTATTTGATGTTTGGCGGACACAATAATGAACGCGTATATTTTGGTAACCAAGTATTTGATTCGCGCGATACACTGGATGTCGCATTTTCGGAAAAAATTGAATTGGGCTATGAAAATTTTGAATGCGCTCGGTCTAACAAATTACTATTTGGTAGTTTTTCCATGGACTGTGTGGATAGCCGCTATCTTATTGAGTGCCGAAACTGTATGAATTGTTTTGGGTGTGTGTGTCTTATTAATAAACAGTACTATATTTACAACCAGTCGCACACAAAAGAAGATTATGAAAAATTTATACGTTCCATAAACCTTGGCAGTTACGAGGCACACCTGGAATTTATTAAAAAAGTTGAAGAAGTGCGGATGTCTGTACCGCATCGACACGCGCGCATATACAAGTCGACTAATTCAGATGGAGATGATCTTTATGAGGTAAAAAATGTCCACCATTCATTCAGTTCACGTCAGTCAGAAGATTCGAAGTATTTGTTTTTTATAAGAAACAACGCCAAGGAATGTTACGATAATTCATTTCAAGGTTTTAATAGCGAGTTGCTTTATGAAATTGCTCACGGATTTAGCGGATCCAACACGGCATTTGGAATTCGTAACCTTTATAACCAAGACAGCCGATATAACGAAGAATGCCAAAATTGTAAATCAATCTTCGGCTGTGAAGGCCTAAGGAAGAAGAATTACTGTATTTTGAACAAACAATATAGCAAAGATGAATACGAAGCTTTGGTTCCGAAAATTATCAAGCATATGGAAGAAATGCCATATATTGATAAAAACGGCAGAACATATAAATATGGCGATTTCTTCCCGAATGATCTCGCGCCGTTTGCATACAACGAATCCATCGCTCAAGAATATTATCCGCTTTCAAAAGAACAAGCATTGGAACGCGGGTATTCGTGGAAAGAAATCGAGGCAAGGAATTATAATATAACAATGAAAAATGCAGATATCCCAGATGATGTTAAAACTGTTGGCGATGACATTACCAATCAAATGATTGAGTGTGGTCATCAAGGAAGATGTTTGGAGCAATGCACTGAAGCATTCCGCATAACACCACATGAGCTTGAATTTCATCAGCGGATGAATATTCCGCTTCCACGTTTGTGTCCTAATTGCCGTCATTATCAACGTATTCATCTTAGAAATCCCTTAAAGCTCTGGCATCGACAATGCATGTGCGATAAACAGCACTCACATCACGTCGGAAAATGTACTAACGAATTTGAGACATCTTATGCCCCAGACCGCCCGGAGATTGTTTACTGCGAGCAATGCTATCAACAAGAAGTAATGTAAATTAAATATTAAAAACATGCTTCAATCAAAATTATTTTATAAAACGGATAAAAATAAGTCCTCGGATGTGGAGTCGGTTTCGCATGATTTACTGACAAGGGCGGGATATGTTGACCAGCTTATGGCCGGAGTTTATTCGTTTTTGCCGTTGGGATTCCGCGTTTTAAAAAACATTGAGGGTATAATCAGGAAAAACATGGTTGAAGCTCCCGCAAACGGTCAAGAGATTTTAATGCCTTCTTTGACTCCAAAAGAAAATTGGGTGAAAACCGACAGGTGGGAAAATTTTGATGTTTTGTTTAAGCTAAAAGGCGCGGGAGACAAAGATGTCGCCTTGGCTCCAACACACGAGGAGGTGGTTGTGCCTTTGGCTAAAAAAATTGTTTTTTCTTACAAAGATTTACCAATTTCGGTTTTTCAATTTCAGAATAAATTCAGAAATGAATTGCGCGCAAAATCCGGTATTTTAAGAACTAGGGAATTTTTGATGAAAGACTTATATTCTCTTCATGCGACTCAAGAGGATTTTGAAAAATATTATGACAAAATGAAAAAGGTTTATTTGAGTGTTTTTAAACAAATGGGAATTAAAGCTTATGTAACTTTGGCATCGGGTGGGAGTTTTTCAAAATATTCACACGAGTATCAAATGGTTGCCGAAGCGGGCGAAGACACAATTTATATTTGCCAAAAATGCAAACTGGCAATTAACAAAGAAATTAAAGAGGAAAATCCAACTTGCCCGGAATGTAAGGGCGGTGATTTTGAAGAAAAAAAAGCCGTTGAGGTGGGAAATATTTTCAGTCTTGGAACAAAGTTTTCTGCTCCTTTTGATTTAAAATTTCGCGATAAAGACGGCTCAGAAAAGCCTGTAATCATGGGTTGCTATGGTATCGGGCTTGGCAGGACAATGGGGGCGGTTGTGGAGGCTAATCACGACGATAAAGGGATTATTTGGCCTAGAGAGGTTGCTCCGTTTTTGGCGCACTTAATTCCCGTTGGGCAGGATAAAAAAGTTTTAAAGCTTGCTGAAAAATTATACACAGATTTACAAAAGGAAGATATTGAGATATTATACGACGAGAGGCAAGACAAAACCGCCGGAGAAAAGTTTGCCGATGCGGACTTGCTGGGCATTCCATACAGAATTGTTGTGTCGGAAAAAACTTTGCTAAAAAATTCAGTTGAATTGAAAGAAAGGGCAAAAAGCGCGGTTAGGCTGGTGAAAATAAAAGAGTTTATAAAAATTATAAAAAATGGCTAAAAATAGATTTGGAAAAATGTTTTCTTTTTTGTCGGTGGATATGGCAATTGATTTGGGAACCGCCAATTCGCTGGTTTATGTAAAAGACAGGGGAATAATTATAAACGAGCCCTCGGTGGTTGCGGTAAACAATAAAACCGGGCAGATTTTGGCAATTGGAGAGGAGGCAAAGAAAATGGTTGGCCGCACACCATCATATATTACCGCTACAAGACCCCTGGTTTCAGGAGTTATTTCTGACTTTGAGGTAACTGAGCAAATGTTAAAATATTTTATTGAAAAAGCCGCGGCTGACGGAAAAAAAATGTTTGGCATGGGATATAATCCAAGGGTAATTATAGGAATTCCATGCGGAGTAACAGAGGTTGAGAGAAAAGCAGTAAGAGACGCCGCAAAAAACGCGGGAGCCAGAACAGTATTTTTAATTGAGGAGCCCTTGGCTTCTGCTATTGGGGCAAAGCTCCCAATTCAGGATCCGGGAGGAAATTTTATTGTGGATATTGGCGGAGGGACAACCGAGGTGGCGGTAATTTCTTTGGGAGGAATTGTGGCATTTAGGTCCTTAAGGGTTGCCGGAGACAAATTAAACAATGACATAATTGATTTTGCGCAAAAGGAATATAAATTATTGATTGGAGAAAGAACCGCAGAAGCGATAAAAATTAACATAGGATCAGCCGTCCCCTTAAAAGAAAAAAAAGAAATGCCTATGCGCGGAAGAAATTTGGTAACGGGCTTACCAGAAGAGGTGGTTATTTTTAATGATGACGTGCAAAGAGCGTTAGACAGGTCTGTAAAACAAATTGTAGCGGCAATAAAAACAACAATAGAGGAAACTCCGCCAGAACTTTTGGCAGATGTAATGACAAACGGAATTTATTTGGCCGGTGGCGGGTCTCTTTTACGCGGGCTTGACCAGTTGATTTCAAAAGAAACCAAAATGCCGTGTAAAATAATTGACGACCCCTTAACCTCGGTTGTGCGCGGAGCCGGAATTGCCTTGGAAAACATTGAAACCTTGTCCGAAGTGATGAGTAAAGACGAAGAAGGATTAGTGCCGGCGTAAATTTTTAATTTATAATTTTAAATTTAAAATTATAGGGTATGATTTCTAAGGAAGAAGTTGAGCATATAGCGAAATTGGCCAGATTGGAATTAACGGAAGAAGAAATAATAAAAATGCAGGCGGACATGTCTGCGATTTTGGATTATTTTGCTCTGTTGCAAAAGGCGCCGAAAATTACCGAGCGACCCGCCTTTGCCAAAGGCTACGGCGAGGCGAGGAAAGACGAAATTTTGCCGAGAGATGCAGGTTTGGTTGAGAAGTTGATAAAAGCAACGCCGGACAAAAAAGATGATTATATTAAGGTGAAAACTATCCTGTAATGGATTTAACTACACTTACAATTCGCGAGGCGCACGAAGGCTTAAAAAATGGAGATTTTACTTCTGTTGATCTGACAAAGGCTTATTTGAAAAAAATAAAAGATTTTGATGGGGAATTAAACGCGTTTTTATCTGTAACAGAAAAATTGGCTTTGGAACAGGCGATTCGAGTCGATGAGAGAATCGCCCTGAGCGGAGTCGAAGGGCATGATTTTTCAATGCTTTGCGGAATTCCTTGCGCGATTAAGGATGCAATAATGGTTGAGGGCGAAAAGTGCACCGCCGGGTCTAAAATTTTGGAAAATTATGTGGCTCCCTACGACGCAACAGTTATAAAAAAATTAAAAGAGCAAGGAGCTATTATTTTGGGCAAGACAAACACAGATGAATTTACAATGGGCTCGTCCACTGAAAATTCAGCATTTGGAGTTACAAAAAATCCTCACGACAAAACAAGGGTTGCTGGTGGAAGCTCGGGCGGTTCTGCTGCGGCTGTTGCCGCAAATATGGCCTGTTATACTTTGGGATCTGACACAGGGGGATCAATAAGACAACCGGCATCTCTTTGCGGAGTTGTTGGTTTGTGCCCCACATATGGAGCTGTTTCAAGATATGGGCTGATTGCTCATGCATCTTCATTAGACCAAATCGGGCCTTTTGCCAAAAATATTGAAGACGCAAAAATTGTTTTTGACTCTATAAAAGGCAAGGACTCGATGGATGCAACTAGCGCCGAATTAAATTTAGAATCACTAAACGCTAAACCCTACAACCTAAAAGCTATGCGCATTGGCGTTCCAAAAGAATATTTTTCTGAAGGAGTTGAGCCGGAAGTTGAGAAAATAATCAAAAGTGTAATAAAAAAAGCCGAGGATGCCGGAGCAGAAATAGTGGGAATAAGCCTGCCGAGTACGGAATTTGCTCTTGCCTGTTATTATGTGATTGACCCGTCTGAAATTTCTGCTAATTTAGCCAGATTTGACGGAATAAAATACGGACTATCAGGACCAGCGGAAAATTTGCTGGAAGTTTATTTAAAAAGCAGAGGAAAGGGTTTGGGAGCTGAAGTAAAAAGGAGAATAATGCTGGGAACATATTGTTTGTCTTCGGGATATTATGATGCATATTATAAAAAGGCGCAGGAGGTAAGACAACTTATACGGGAAGATTTTGCAAAGGCATTTGATCTGCCGGCTGGCGGAGTGGATTTGCTTTTTTGTCCGGTTTCGCCGTTTCCGGCGTTCAAAATTGGTGAAAAAATTAATGGCCCCCTCTCTATGTATTTGGCCGATATTTACACTATTCCGACGAAATTGGCAGGTTTGCCCGGATTGTCTCTGCCCGTTGGAAAAATAGGCGAGTTGCCGGTTGGCTTGCAGATAATTGGGAATCACTTTGAAGAGAATAAAATTTTGGCAATTGCGTCCGAACTGGAAAAAATGTTATCATAAGATAATATGACGTGGGATGAATTATACAATATTTTAGGAGTTAGAGATTTTATTTATTTTATTTCGTCTTCGCAATTGCAGGATTATCTTTTTCCTGTGAAAATTGTTTTCGTTACTTTTGCAATGTTTTTCTTGGCTGGAGTTATTTATTTTATGATAAATTCCAGCTGGCTTCAGTATAAGTTCTTGGAAGACGTGACGGAATTTTTTTCATGGAAATCATACGGGTTAAGGGAAATTTCTAAAAGGTGGTCAAAAATCAAGAAGAGAGTTGAGTCTGGGGCAGAATCAGATATTAAGCTAGCGTTAATTGAGGCTGACGATTTTTTAAGCGAGACATTGCAGGATGCAGGTTTTGGAGAGGACAGTTTTGAAGAATCTCTAAAAGCTTCCGGCAGAATGCTGTCAGACAAAACGGGAGAACTTCTTAGCGCCCATGAGGCAAGAAATTCCATTGTTTACAACCCTGATTTTAAAATATCCGTGGAGCAGGCTAAAAAGATGTTGGATGTTTATGAGTGGGCGGTAAATAGCGTGGGACTGGGGTAGTTGCTAATATTTAATATAGCACGGGCGCCACCAAAAACAGAACAGTGCTAATGGCTACAAGGCTTATTAAAATGGTCCAAACGACCTTAAATATTTTTTTAGATTTCATAGATTAATGGTAGCAGATTTTTCCAAAAAGCAAAATAGGGAAAAGGAGGATATTTTATTTAAAACGTTTGTGGGAATATTTTTGGTGGTGTTCTTGCTATTAATTTTTGCCAACGTTAGGCTTTATCTTAGAAAAAAAGAATTGACAGACCAGGTTAAAAATTATTCCGAGCAAATAAGTAAAATTCAGGAAAGCAGCAAAAAGCTAGAGGAACAGATTGCCAATTCGGAGGATAAAGATTATATTGAAAAGGTGGCGCGCGAGGAGGCGAATATGCAAAAATCCGGAGAAAAAGCAATTTCTTTTATAATGCCCGAGCAGGACGACAACGCAAACCAGCAGGGCAATAATTTTTGGAATAATGTTTGGCAAAAGATAAAATATTTTTTTAAGTAAGCGAGTGTCGTATAACGGCTATTATGATTCCTTCCCAAGGAATAGACGGCGGTTCGACTCCGCTCACTCGCTCATGTATGCCGATGTAGCTCAGTGGTAGAGCAACGCTTTCGTAAAGCGTGGGTCGTCGGTTCAAATCCGACCATCGGCTCCATTTAAAAACGATATTTGACAACATAGCATTATCTATGTTATGCTTATAATAGGCGCTCATTGAGAGCAAAATATGGGTTTACCGTTTCTCTAGCTGGCCATGGGCCGGAGGTATCACTGTGGACTTATTTCAAGCGTCGGTGTGGATGGTGTGCATTGGTCTGCTTGGCGCTAGCGTCGAAATTGTTGCCTACTATTTCAACAAAAAGCGGCGGGAGCAACAGGCGGAGTTTGATCGCAGGGTCAACGAGGACAACTATCAACGGGAATGCCGGAACCGGCAGTGGGATAGAGCTACTCGTTCGACGGCCAGCCGATACCTCGTCGGCAAGGATTGGATGGACCTTGAGGGACTTCCGGAGTTCATGCGCGAACTCTATGGGCAGAATTTGCCCGATTGTCTCTGGTATGCTTTTATGGATGAGAAGAACGAGCCACTCACCGAGGATGAGTATGCTCAAATCTGCCAGATGTTTTGGCAGACGGTGCGAGCAGGATTTGGCGACATGGAGGTTCACGGACGGGTGCTTCGAATTCGGAGCCCAAGGGTTATCATGGATGGAATCTATCTTCCGGGCAGACCGGCTCTGAGGCTGTGCCAGATCGGCTACGCCGCCTATCCGGGCGTGGTGCAATCCGGTTGCGTGGACTTGATCGCGCTCAAGCCACGCAGGTCCGTAGTCGGACAAAACTAGGTTGGAGCCCTAAAGCTCTGGCAAATTAAACAGTCTGAGGTTGTCTGTGTTAGATGGCCTCTTTTTTTTTATTTTTGATGTGCTAAAATTAAAAAAAGATGGCAGAGAAAGAAAATAAAATTATTGAGTTGGAAAACAGGCTCCATCAGCTGATGGAGCGGCTTTGATATTCCCGGGAAAAAAGAAAAGCTGAAAGAGCTGGAAGCCAAAACATTACTGCCTGATTTTTGGGCAGATAATGAAAAAGCGGCTGAAATCCAGCAAGAAATTTCACAAATAAAAGGAGAAATTGAAATACTGGAAAATATTACGAGAGAGCTGGAAGACGCCAAAATTTTAGACGATGAAAATGGGTTAAAGGATCTGGATAAAAAAATAGACAAGCAAGAGTTTAAAACTTTTTTATCCGGGAAGTACGACGGGGGAAACGCAATTATGGAAATATTCTCTGGGGCAGGCGGGCAAGATTCGCAGGATTGGGCAACAATGCTTTTGAGAATGTACGAAAAGTATTGTGCGACAAAGGGCTACGAGTTTTTAGTTTTGCATCAGGCATATGGCGAGGGTGGAGGTCCTGAAGGAAGAATTGGCACAAAGTCGGCTACAATTGAAATTAAAGGAAACTACGCCTACGGATTTTTAAAAAAAGAATCGGGAGTGCACAGGCTTGTGAGGATTTCTCCATTTAACGCGCAAAAATTGCGCCAAACATCATTTGCGCAGGTAAATGTTTTGCCGGAAATAAAAGAAAAAGAAGGGGAGTTGGAGATAAGGCAAGAAGACTTAAAAATAGACACGTTTAGAGCTTCGGGGCCGGGAGGGCAGTATGTAAATAAAACGGAATCGGCCGTAAGAATAACTCATATTCCAACAGGACTTGTGGTGGCGAGTCAAACAGAAAGGTTGCAGGGAAAAAATAAGCAAAATGCAATGAAAATTTTACTGGGAAAGCTTTATCAGTTGAAAGAAGCCCAGCACGTAAAAGAAATTGAAGAAATTAAGGGTAAAAATATTTCCAATTCATTTGGAAGCCAGATTAGGTCGTACGTGTTGCACCCGTATAAAATGGTAAAAGATTTGCGTACGCAATATGAAACATCGGACGCCGAAAGCGTGCTTGAGGGCGATTTGGAAAAATTTATTGAAGCCGAATTGAAATACAATGATTAGATTTGAGAACGTCAGTAAAATTTATCAGGATAATGCGGTTGTTTTGAGTAATATTTCTTTTGAAATAAAAGAAGGGGAGTTTGTTTCCATTGTTGGGAAATCGGGAGCCGGAAAAACAACATTGCTGCGGCTGATTTTAGGGCTGGAAAATCCGACTTCAGGGGAAGTTTATTTTAAAGGTATGAATGTTAAAGACATGGATTCCTTGCAACTGCAGGAAGTAAGAAGAAAAATTGGGGGAATTTTTCAGGATTATAGGCTTCTTTCAGCAAAAACCGTTTACGAAAATGTGGCTTATGTAATGCAGGTTGAAGGTAAGGAAAATCGGGAAATTGACGAAGAAGTTCCAAAGGTTTTGGAAGTAATTGGCATAAAAGATAAAATAAATAATTTTCCAAGTGAGCTTTCGGGCGGAGAACAGCAAAGGCTGGCAATTGCAAGGGCCTTGGTAAACCATCCCGAAATCATAATTGCAGACGAGCCAACAGGAAATTTAGACCCGTATAATTCTTATGAGGTTGTTTCTCTTTTAAGGAAAATACACCAAACGGGCCGGACGGTTATTTTGTCCACGCACGACAGAGAGGTTATTAATAAGCTGGGGCAAAGAGTAATAACGCTTGAAAATGGCAGGATAATTCGCGACGAAGCAGAGGGTAAATTTATTATATAGGCTACTAATCTACTAACAATTACAAATATACAAATGCTTACAAATTTAAAGAGAATCTTGGGATTTGCGGTAAACGATTTTAACAGAAACAAGGGCATCTCGGTTGCCGCAATTTTTGTTTTGATTGTTATGATAATGCTGGTTTCGGGATTATTGTTTTTTCGCGGCATAACTTCTTACCTAACATCGGAAATTAAGAATAAAATTGACATTACAGCCTATTTTGTTGATGGAACCGCGGAGGCAGACGTCTTGGGAGTAAGGGATGAAATTATAGAAACAACCCCAAATATTAAAAATATAGAATATGTTTCGGAAAGTGACGCTCTTGAGGACTTCAACAAAAAACATCAGAACAATCCGGTTTTGGCAAAAGCCCTGCAGGAAGTTGGGGGCAACCCTTTTTTGCCGTCGTTAAACATTACAACCAACGGAGACCCGTTGCAGTATGAACAAGTTGCCAACATTTTACAAACATCGGATTTCAGCAAGCTTATTGACAAGGTGGATTTTTCGCAAAAAGAAGATACAATAAAAAAAATTTATTCAATCACCACAAATATAAACAGCGTTGGAATTTTTCTTTCAATCGTTTTAACAATACTTGGCATAATGGTTGTTTTTAACACAATAAAACTTGCAATAGATAATTCAAAGGAAGAGATTGGCACAATGAGGGTGGTTGGGGCCTCCGATTGGTTTATTCGCGGGCCTTTTATAATTTGCGGGGCAATTTACGGATTTATTGCTTTTGTTTTGTGCTTTTTAATTTCAGGGGCGCTGGCTTATCTGTTGTCATCCTACGCGGGGGCATTGCTACCAGGATTTAGCCTGATTGGATATTTCTTGACTAATTGGTGGATTTTTGTTTTAATTCAATTATTCTTTGGAATAGGTGTTGGAGTAATTTCAAGTTTTGTGGTTGTTAAAAAATATTTGGAGATATAATTTTTATTTTGCGGGATCGTCTAATGGTAGGACACATCCCTCTGGAGGATGGTATCTTGGTTCGAGTCCAAGTCCCGCAGCAGAGCTTGATTTTTGGGCGGAAGTATGATAGAATAAAATATGGTAAAAATGATTAAAAAGGAAGAGTTTTTAGCGGAGCATAATAAGCTGTCTCCTCCTAATTTGCAGGCCACCTTGGCTATGCTTAATCGTTTTAAAGAAGAAAAAAAACCGCTTTTAGCAGACAACGGCTGGTCTATTGAAAAAATTAGAATACCGTTTATTTTGTGGATTCTTGCCTTAAAACCGGAAGAGCACGAGAAGGAAAGAAAGAGCAGGGCAAAGACCCAATTCAAAAACTATCCCGAAACGCACATTTCTTAATTTTTGATTAAAACCCTTGACAGGCGCGCTTGTTCTCTGATAAACTTTAATAAAGAGAGTAATTTTAAAAATATAACTGTCTAGAATAGTGTTGGTTTTCAGAGCCGGTACTCTTCTGGACAGTTGGCGGGCATTGCGTCAAACCTTTCCACCGCGGACTTAGGAAATCCGGCAGGTGCAAAGGCGCGCGATGTAAAAAAGAGAGAGTAGTTGAAAAGACAGCCCCATGGTTGCGAACCCACGAATCCTATTACCCATTTGAATTTAGCGGGATTCGTCAATTCAGGGTTTCGGCGCAGACCGCAGTCACAACCGTGCTTCGGTTTCGACGCCTACCGTCATCCTTCTACTCTCTCTTCCGTCGACTGTTCTCCGTACATTAACAACTTTCTCCTTTTTTCCCCTCGTCTGCCCCTCGGCAGACACTATGAGCCATTTCTTTTCCACAAAAGAGAACATGGCTCTCTTTTTTTGCTTGGCCATATTTACTTATTGCAATTTTTTTGGTATTATTTTAATAAATGGGCTCGTAGTTCAGTGGTAGAACGCTGTCCTGATAAGACAGAGGTCGAAGGTTCAATTCCTTCCGGGCCCACTATGAACAAAAAATTTTTAATAATAGCGCTTTTAATAATAGTAATTTTAGTGGCAGGGGTTTTTGCGTATAAATACTTTAACGCGCAGAAGACAAATGTCCAAAATGAGGTTAAGGTGGAAGTTGGAGACATTAAAATAAATTCCTCCGGCGGAGGCGGAGGGGTGATTATCTGTCAGGAAAAATGCGGAGACAATGTTTGCCAAGCCACGGAAGCCGGTATTTGCGCTGAAACGCCCCAGGAATGCCCCCAGGATTGTAAATAGAAAAAAGCCCAGCAATAGGCTTTTTTGTTAATTATAGTATAATGTAATAATAGTATATTCCAAAAATGCCGGCAAAAGTTAAAATTTTAGTGGAGGGCTCAACCAACGCCGATACGGTGGCAGAAACAGGCGAGGAAAGAACCCGCCCTACTATTAGTTTGGTGCGGGACGGAGGAGTAGTTATGGTTGTTGATCCGGGAACCCTGGAAAGTCAGCAAATTTTAGTCGACGCTTTAAAAAGCGAAGGGTTGAATGTTGAGGATGTAAATATAGTTTGCATAACTCATTCGCACGTTGACCACTACAGAAATGTTGGAATGTTTCAAAAAGCAAAAACTTTGGAATTTTACGGCCTATGGAAAAAAGAATCCGTGGAGGACTGGCCCGAGCAATTTTCTCCGCATATAAGGGTGTTGAAAACACCAGGCCACGACTACACAGGCATCACGCTTTTTGTCACAACAGACAAGGGCATAGTTGCTATTTGCGGAGACGTTTTTTGGAGAGAAAATTATCCAAAGGAAGCAGGGGACGATGCTTTTGCTTCTAATGTGGCAGAATTAGAAAAAAGCAGGGAAACAATTTTGGGAACAGCCGACTGGATTGTTCCCGGACACGCAGGAATTTTTAAGGTTAAGAAGAAGCCAATAGGTGGGGCTACAAATGGCGTTGCCGGGGCAAAAAAGAAAAAAAAGAAGGTCGTAGTGTTTTGTAAAAAATGCAAAAGGGCCTTTGATGACCCGCACGACAGCTGTATTTGCCGACCATGGCTTTGCTATCGCTGTTGCGAGTGCGAGATGGATTGCAACACGTGTAGCTGCAGCCACAGAAAAAAATGATAAATAAGAAAAAGGCAATTTTTTTAATTTTAATATTCGCTCTTGTTTTATTTCCCGCCAAAATTATCACGGCCCACCAGCCGGATATAGTTTTTTTAAAACAGGGCGACATACAAATAGTAAATCCTGAAATATCGCGGGCTTTTTATGACGAATTAAAAGGAGGGCCAAAATATTATTTTATTGACTCGGAAAAGGATTTTAACTTGTACATAAATTTTTTGGTTCCGGCTTTGACAAACTCTGGCGGCAAATATTCTGCGAGGATTTTTTTAATAACAGATAGCGGGGAACAGGAAGTTGCTTTTATTGACGGCTCAAATTTTGAATGGCAAGAATATTATGAAGAGTTTGGCAGGGATTATTATTTTAAGGGACCGGAGCTTGAAAAACAGGCTATAGCCGGAAAATATAAAATTGAGGTATTCTCCGAGAATAACACAGGCAAATATGCTTTGGCGGTGGGCAAGACAGAAAGTTTTGATATTAAATCATTGCTTAATGTTTACTGGCAGTTACCCCTGCTAAAAGTGGTATTTTTTAAAACTTCTGTTTTGCAATTTTTTCTAACCCCTTTTGGGATTGGGCTTATTGGTTTTATCGGAGTTTTAATTATTTTAATTTTTTTAATATATTTCTTGATAGGATTTATAAAAGAAACAATAAAACACAATCAGGCAAAAACCTTGCTTTTAACTTCTGCGGGAATGGCAATGAAAGGGGAAATAATTAAGCTTTTGCAGAGGCCGGCCTATGACATCAGCGTTGCTTTTATCACAACAGCTTATATATACAGAAAAGAAGAAAATCCCGATTACGTGAACAAAGATTTGATAATAATGAAAGAAATGGGTTTTAACATAGAAGAAATTGATATTGAGGGAAGAAGCGAAGCGCAGGTTTATAATTTGTTAAAAAACAAAGACATTATTTTTGTTGAGGGCGGAAATACTTTTTATTTGCTAAAAGCTATGAGGACGTGTAATTTTGAGCGCGTAATACGTAAATTATTAAAAGAGGGGAAAGTTTACATTGGTGTTTCTGCCGGAAGCATTGTTGCTGGAAAAACTATCAAAACTGCGGGCTGGAAAGATGCTGACAAAAATATAGTAGGGCTAAAAAATCTAAAAGGGTTAAATCTTGTGCCGTTTGATATTTTTGTGCATTATTCGCCAGAGCATGCGGAAATTATTGCACAAAAACTGCCCGATCCTAAAAACCGGTTGAAAAAATTGCGCATTTTGACAGACGAACAGGCAATTTTAGTGCAAGGAAAAGAGGTTGCGCTTATCGGCAAAGGCGAACAAATTATTGTATAAAATTTATGCGGATAAATGTTAACGCAAAACCAAATGCCCGGGAGGAAAAAGTTGAAAAAATTGATGAGCAAAATTATGTTGTGTCTGTTAAAGAGCCGCCAATAAAAGGAAAAGCAAATGAAGCCATAAGAAACGCGCTTGCAGTATATTTTAAAATCGGCTCATCAAGAGTGAAAATTGTTTCCGGATATTCGTCTAGGAACAAGATAGTTGAAATAACGCAACAACAGAATTGTTGATTTTTTTGTTCATTGTCAGGAAAGGATTTCAACATGAAAGACAGAAAAGTCAGAGTAATGGCACACGAGCTTGCTGATAGCGTAGACTATCGCGACTTGGCAAATTATGTTGCCGAACAGGAGGAAGAACCCGAAAAGTTCCGCCGTCACGTTTGGCTGACGCGTTTGGCTTTTGCAAAGCTGCGGAGAAAAATCAAATCAGCATTGCGAGGTGTCCGCTCCGGGAGAAAAAAGATAAATCTTTACAGAAAGCTCAGAAAGGCCATGCCGGCTTTTTCAAAAGCTTTAAGCCTCAACATATGAATGTGAGGCCTGTTTTTTTGTATTTTTATTGTGCGACAGCACGCTTGACTAATTTATGTAATTTTTATAGTATAGAAATCAACTCAACGTTTTATCCGGCGCGTGCTGGAACGTTGTGCTCCTTGTCAAAATTGGTCAAGAGTCCGAAGGGAAGTGCGCTATGAGCGAGAGAAACTTTAGACAACTGATAGAGACCCAATGGTCTCGTGGCAACTTTGTCTGCGTCGGACTCGACAGTGAGTTCGGCAAGATTCCCGAATCCGCACATCGGAGCGGGAATGAGTGTGCCGTCAGCATCGCTAACACCATCGTCGCATTCAACCGAGCAATTGTGGAAGCGACCAAAGGTCTTGTGTGTGCTTACAAGCCAAACTCCGCTTTCTACGAAGCGCACGGTAACGAAGGCATTGCGGCCTTGCAGAGAACCATCGCAGACATTCACGCCATCGCGCCGGATGTTCCTGTGATTCTCGACGGCAAACGCGGAGACATCGGCAACACCAACAACGGCTATGTGGCCTCGGCGTTTTCGGTTATGAACGCGGACGCGGTTACAGTGCCTCCATATTTGGGCGCTGAATCGCTCCAGCCGTTTCTTGCGCAAAAGGACAAGGGCGTCATCGTGCTTTGCCGCACGTCTAACCCAGGTGCGGGTGAGTTCCAGGACTTGTGGTGGCCGGTTTCCGCCGATCACCCAATCGTGAAGCTGACCGGAAAGTTGCAAGTTACCCTTTTTGAACTGGTGGCTTACAACGTAGCTACGGCTTGGAATAAAAACGGCAACTGTGGGCTCGTCGTCGGCGCTACTTATCCAACAGAACTCACGCGAGTCCGTCAGATCGTCGGCGACATGCCGATTCTTATTCCGGGGATCGGCGCGCAAGGCGGTGATGTGGAGAAGACCGTTTCCGCGGGCAAGGACATCTGGGGAAAGGGCATGATTATCAATTCCTCTCGTGGCATTATTTTTGCCTCGAAAGATGCAGACTTCGCCGAAGCGGCTCGTCACGAAACTGAGAAACTCCGCGACGCTATCAACTTCGCCATTGGCGAAGAGGTGTAACAATTTTAGCGAAAGAAAGGAAAAAAGGATCATGCATCGCATTATCGAAATCGCTGGTGATCGCCATTTGGAGACCTTGGGTAATTGTGGCGGATGCTACATCTGCCCGAAAAGTCCGGCTGGTCTGCGTCTCGGTCCGCTTGTCGGCTACGCCGGCACGTATAACGGGCCCGACGGCAAGAAGCAGTTTGTTGGCGACATCTACGCTAACTTCGCCATGGCCGAGCCTTATCCCAAGGTGCGAAAATTTTTCGCAGGAGGGATCAGCGTGAAACTGGATGCCCAAATTGACTTGACTAAGATAGATGTCTTTTGCGGCGCTCCCATCGGGGGATATTCGTTGGCCGATGCACTCGGCTCATGCAACGACATTCCCTCCATCAAGGCCGAGAAGAAAGTCGTGGCGTTGGCTACTGCGACGTCTCGCGAGAAGTCGAAACTGGTTTTCGCGCGTCACGGCGTTGAGTCCGGTCTCGGATACGTGATTGTGGAAGACGTCTGCAATAACTTTTCGACCACCGAAGAGCTGATCGCCTTGATTTGCTCGGGCGGAGGGAAAGTGTTGGCGATTGCCTGTTTTCTAAATCGCTCGCTGACAGTGGAGTCGTTCTACTGCTCGACCGCAAGCTCTTCTCACCCGATACCTGTCATCAGTTTGGTGCGTGAGCCCATCAATGAGTGGAAACAGGACGACCCGGCGGTGGCCGAAGACATTGCCAAGGGCAACGTGGTGTTGAAGCCCAAGGACCAGTGGGATCGCCTCATGAAGGCGACGAAGGTCGCGGGTTGAACCAAAAGCTCCCCCGCGTTCATAGCTGTTGAATGGAATCAACAGCTCTTTTTTTTGCAAATTAATGCTGGCACTTGATTTAATTTTATAAGTGTTTAAGATTATATAATGGCAAAGCCGAAGAAGAGGAAAATAATAAAGAAAGCGGTGAAAGCTATGGGCAAGAAAAAGATTTTAAAAAATGCAAAACGCAAGAATTTTTCAGTTAAAAAAATAAGGCCCAAAAAACAAAAACAAAAAATCAAAATCAAAAAGGTAAGAGTTAAAAAATCGGCGAAGCACAGGAAAATTTTAGCTAAGAAAAAAAACCCCACTTCGCAAAAGCTTCGTAGGGTGAAGCCACGGGCTTCAAAAAAACGCGTTGAGCAAAATCATGAGGAATTTCCGGCTGAGGCCTTATTTAAGGCAAAAATAAAAGTTATCGGGATCGGGGGCGGAGGTGGGTCTATTGTTTCGGAAATAGGGAAGTCTTTGGAAAAAGCAACTTTTGTTGTTGCAGACACAGATGTGCGGGCTTTAAGCAAAAAGAAGCCGGGAATAAAATATTTATGGTTTGGAGAAGAATTTACTCATGGATTGGGAACCGGACTAAACATTGATCTGGCAAAAAAAGCGGCAGAATCGGCCAAAGAAAAAATTAGCGGTATTTTTAAGGATCAGGATATTGTAATTTTTATTGCCTCTCTTGGAGGCGGGTTGGGGTCGGGAGCAACCAAGGTTTTTGCAGACGTAGCCAAAGAATTTGGCGGTATCACCTTGGGAATATTCACAATGCCCTTTAAATTTGAAGGACCCGCCAAATACAGGATTGCGCAAAACGCCCTAAAGTCGCTACGGCAGTCCCTGAACGTATCGTTAGTAATCCCGAACGAGAAAATATTTAAGGTTATTGACGCAAATACTGCAATAACCGACGCATTTTCAATGGTAAACAAAAGTCTGGTTGAGTCTTTAGAGAGCCTGGTTGATCTGATTTATAGCCCTGGGATTATAAATATTGACTTTGCCGACTTAAAAACAATTTTGAACGGTCTCGGAAATATAGCATTTTTAAATACAATTGAGGAGTCGGGAAAAAACAGGGCGGAAAAAATTTGCGAAAGAATATTTGTAAACCCCTTGCTCCAAAACAGCAACTTTGAGGTTGAAAAAATTCTTCTGAATATTGCGGGCTCATCAAGCCTTTCTATGCACGAGGTTGAGAAAATTAGCCGTAGGGTTGCAGAATTAAGCCCAAAAGCAAAGATTATTTTTGGAATTTCAAAAAACCTAAAGCTGAATAACAAAATAAAAACAACCATTTTGATGACCGGAGGGGGAAGTAAGACAGAAATTCCAGACCCTAAACCCGAAATTATAAAGGAAACAGTAAAAGTGGAAAAAGTTGTGGAGAGAAAAATAGTCCAAAATCTCGTCAAAGAAAATAAGGGAGCAAAAAAAATAAAGAAGCCAAGACTAAAAAAACCCAAAAACAAGAAGCCCAAAATTACAAAAAAGCCTAAGGAAAAAATTGAGAAAAAAAACCCAGAGAAGGAGCCTGTTTCTTTTATTCCAATTTTTCAAGCGTCAGCCTCCGGCTTGGCGGTCGTTGACGAGAATAAATTGAGCATTGTTGAAACTCAATCTCTGTCCGCAAAAACAGCAATAAGGCGAAGCGGACTGGAAATTAAGAAGGCGGAAGAATTGGAGGAAAAAAAACGCGAGGCACAGGAAAAAGAGTGGGAGATTCCCGCGTTTTTGAGAAAAGTCAAATACAACAAATAAAATAAACGGTAAAAAGTTATGGAGAACAGATTAGAAGTAAAAAAGGCGATTATTCCAATTGCGGGCATGGGCACCAGGTTTTTGCCAATCTCAAAAGTTTTGTCAAAAGAGTTTATGCCTTTGTTGGATAAGCCGGCAATCCAATATATTGTAGAAGAGGTAAAAAATTCGGGGATAGACGAGATAATTTTTATTATAAGCCCGAAGCAGAAAGTCATACTTAATTTTTTTAAGCCGGACCTGGAAATTGAGAAAATTTTGGTTAAAAGAAAAAAAGAAGCTTTATTAAAGGAATTAAAGGATTTTGAAGCGATGTTTTCCGGAATCAAATTTTCTTTTGTTGTGCAAAAAGTTCCTGGCGGCGACGGCCACGCCATTTTACAGGGGGCAAAATACGTTAAAAACGAAGCCGTGGCAAATTCTTTTGGCGACGATGTGTTTGATTCGGAAACCCCGGCCTTATTGCAACTGGTTAACATATTTAAAACATGTGGCGCCCCCGTTGTTGGGCTTAAGAGGTTGCCAAGAGAAAAAATACCGGCATACGGATCGGTTGCTGTTGAAAAGATAGCAAATAATCTTTATAAAATAAAAAAAATAATTGAGAAGCCACAACCCAATGAAATTTCCTCAGATTTTGTAATTGTGGGCAAACACATCTTAACCCCTGAGGTTTTTGATTATTTAAAAAAAGCAAAGCCGGGCAAGAAAGGAGAAATTATTCTTGCAGAGGTGTTTGACAAGATGCTTGACGAGGGAAAAACAATTTATGGCTATGAATTAAAGGGCGAGTGGCTTGAGTGCGGGGACAAATTGAAATGGATAAAGTCATTCTTATATATGGCTATGAGGGACAAGAGATATAAGGACGAAGTAAAGCAATACTTAAAAACAATAAAATAGGAAACAATGGCTGATATTAAAATTGCATTTTTTGAAACAGAAGATTGGGAAAAAGAATATATAGAAAAAAAATTTAAAGAGCTTTCCCTGCCTTTGGCAAGTTTTTTTCCAGAGCCGCTTTCTGCAAAAAACATAGAATCAGCCAAGGGCTTTGAAATTGTTTCGCCATTTATTTATTCAAGCCTGGATAAAACCGCCATTGAAAACTTGCCAGGCCTTAAAATGATAGCAACAAGATCCACTGGTTTTGACCATATTGATATAAAAACCGCAAAAGAAAAAAATATTTCCGTGAGCAACGTGCCTTTTTATGGAGAAAACACAGTTGCTGAACACACTTTTGCTTTAATATTGGCATTGTCCAGAAAGATATTTGATTCTATAGACAGGGTAAAAGAAACAGGGGATTTTTCCTTGCAGGGGCTTATGGGATTTGATTTAAAAGGAAAAACAATCGGCATTGTGGGAATGGGCCATATTGGAGAGCATGTTGCCAGAATTGCAAACGGATTTGAAATGAATGTGCTGGCTTTTGACGTTAGGGAAGACAAAAAACTTGCTAAAAAATTTAATTTTAAATATGCGGGCTTTGAAGATTTGCTTTCTGGTTCCGATATTATAACCTTGCACGTTCCGTACAACGAAAAAACGCGCCATTTAATTAGTTTGCAAAATATAAATTTAATTAAAAAAGGGGCTTATCTTATAAATACTGCGCGTGGGGGGTTAATAGAAACGTCGGCTTTGGCAAAAGCGCTTGGAGATGGAATATTGGCGGGCGCAGGCTTGGATGTGCTTGAGGAAGAAGGTTTTATCAAAGAAGAATCGCAATTGCTGTCAAGGGTATTTCCTAATACCAGCGATATTAAAACAATATTGCAAAACCACATTTTAATCAGGCAAAAAAATGTTATTATCACTCCCCACAACGCATTTAACTCAAGAGAAGCAATAACAAGGATATTGGATACCACAATTTTAAATATCCAGTCGTTTCTAAAAAATAAACGCATTAATATTGTATGACATACGACCTAATAATTATTGGCGCGGGGCCAGCCGGGGCATCTGCCGGCATTTATGCTGCCCGGCAAAAATTAAAAACTTTGATAATTTCAAAAGATGTTGGCGGTCAGCTTGCAAAAAAATCGGTTGATATTGAAAATTATCCAGGATTTAAAAAAATCTCCGGAATTGAACTTGCCGGATTATTGGAGCAGCAGCTTAAAGAAAATAATGCAGAAATTGCCCTAGAAAAGGTAAAAGAAGTAACAAAAGAAGGCAATGTTTTTAAAATTAAAACTGATACAGGAGAATATGAATCTTTGGCGGTAATTGCAACCTCGGGAGCCGAACCAAAAAAGCTGGATGTGGAGGGCGAGGACAGATTTATTGGAAAAGGTGTCAGCTATTGCGCACTGTGCGACGGGCCGGTTTTCCGCGACAAAACTGTGGCTGTTGTGGGAGGAGGAAATTCCGGTTTTGAAACCGCGCTGTTTTTATCAAATTATGTGAAAGAAATTTATATTTTGGAATTTGGCAAAGAGCCAAAAGCCGACAAGGAAAACCAGGAACTTGTGATGAGGTCGGGAAAAGTTAAGGTTATTACAAATGCCAAGGTAAAAAAAATTGTTGGAGATAATTTTGTAAATGAAATAATTTATGAAAGCCCGGACGGGGAACAAAAATTAAGCGTCAGCGGGGTTTTTGTGGAAATAGGTTATAAACCAGAAACAAATTATTTGGACGGATTGGTGGATTTTACTCACAGAGGAGAAATAAACGTAAATTTGGAAAATCTGGAAACAA
>Ga0156587_124_pt1 | contig 48961 bp, 51 predicted proteins | sample RifOxyC1_FD_110661 | JGI IMG/M metagenome (GOLD analysis project Ga0156587, IMG submission 110661) | Candidatus Staskawiczbacteria bacterium RIFOXYC1_FULL_38_18 | reverse complement strand
TCCCAATTCCCTTTTAGGCAAATCTCGTACATGTCCAAAAGACGACTTTATTACAAAATCTTTTCCCAAAAACTTTTGGATTGTTTTTGCCTTCACGGGTGACTCAACTATAACCAAGCTTTTCATCTCGTTTTATTTTTTACTATTATTTTTGTTCACTATAACAGAAATATACGTATGTTTGCAATTTTTAGGTTTTGGAGTAATATAAAAACCGGTCTAAACCACAGGTCATTGTCAAGGAGAAAAGCCATGTCGGTTGAATCGATCCGGCTGAGCATGTATGGTGAAACGCTTGTTGTCGCGGATTCTTTTTCTGACAGCGACAAAATCCCGGTTAATTTTCCTCGTGCCGATTGCGAAGCGCACTTAGGTCACTTAGACGGGACGTTGCAACTTGTGTACGCAACAATGGTGTCAAAGACGCACTACGTCCTTTCCATAAAGTCTGGCGTTGCCGTTGGAAAGCGAGTGCCGATTAACATCGACACATTTGGAAAGTTGCGACAGTGGTGTGCTGAACAAATCGCATCAGTGGAAGGAGCCGAGAAAGAAGGTCGAGATTTGGTTCGCAAAGTCAATATCCTATTTGGCGTGCCAGATCGCAATTTGGGCCAAAGGTGGAAATTGCTTGACGAAGCGAGGGCGCGCGACTCTCAACGATAGCCGAAGAAATCCGGCAAAGCGCGAAGGAAACACCTTCGCTTTTTTTATGCTCGCATCTTCTCAACTGCCTCGCTTAAAATTTGAGAATATAAATTAAGCCCGATTTTGTTTATGGCGCCAGATTGCTCTCTGCCCAAAATATTTCCTGCTCCACGGAGCTCCAAGTCGCGGATTGCAATTCTGTAGCCGGCTCCCAATTCTTGGCTGTCTTGGAGAGCTTTTAATCTTTCGTTTGCCATGGGCGTTAAGGATTTTTTATCATAGAAAAAATATGCAAAGCTTTCTCTGTCGCTTCTGCCAACTCTTCCCCTTATCTGATGCGCCTGTGAAAGCCCAAGCCGTGTGGAGTCTTCTATAATAATCGTATTTACGTTTGGCATATCCAATCCGTTTTCAATTATTGTGGTTGCCAGTAAAACATTTGTTTTTCCTTTTTGGAAGTCGTCCATTATTTTTATCAATTTGATTTCTGGCATCCTGCCGTGGATTAAGCTAATTTTTGCTTTACGGCAAAGTTTTTTTATTTCGTGCCCAGTTTTTTCTATAGTTTGTATTCTGTTGTGCAAATAATAGATTTGCCCTTTTCTTTTAAGCTCTAAATTTATTGCTTTTTTAATTGCTTTTTTGTCATATGCTAAAACTTTTGTTTTAACAGCCAGCCTGCCTTTTGGGGGAGTTTGCATCAAACTGATGGATTTGAAAGATGACATCGCCAAATAAATTGTGCGGGGAATAGGGGTTGCCGACAAGCTTAAAACATCTAGACTGACCTTCATCTGTCTTAATTTTTCTTTTTGTTTCACGCCAAATCTTTGTTCATCATCAATTATTAAGAGCTGTAAATTATTGAATTCTATATCTCGAGACAAAAGCCTGTGCGTGCCAATGATAATGTCTATTTTCCCTTGCTTTAATTCTTCGGCTATTTTTTCCTGCTCTTTTTTGTTTTGCAACCTTGTTATCATCGCAATTTTTACGGGAAGCTTCTCAAACCTTTTTTTAAAATTATTAAAATGTTGGTTTGCCAAAATTGTTGTTGGGCAAATTAAAGCTGTTTGTTTGCTATTGACGGCTACCAATAGGGCGGCGCGAAGGGCAACCTCTGTTTTTCCAAAGCCCACGTCTCCGCAAACAATGCGGTCCATTGGAGTTTCTTTGCTCAAATCATTTTTAATATCCTCAATCGCCTGCATTTGGTCGGGGGTTTCCTCGTATATAAAACCCGCCCTCAATTGGCTCTCAATTTCTTTGTCTTCTGTATATATGGGGCGTTTTACAATTTCTTTTTTTGCGTAAAGATCTAAAAGATCTTTTGCCAGTTTTTCAACCCCTTCTTTTATTTTATATTTTGTTTTTTGCCAAAGTGACGAACCAAGCCGTGAAATTTTTGGATCGGTAAAACCAACGTATCGCGACAATTTTTTTTCCAAACCCAAAGGGACATAAAGCTTGTCTTCTTTGTCGTATTCAAGCACATAATATTCGGTTTTTGATTTTGAATTATGGATTTCGAATTTCTCGATTCCGCAGAATCGTCCTATGCCGTGGTCTAAATGAACAAGATAGTCTCCGGATTTTAGACCTTTTAATTCAGAAAATATTTTTTGAGACTTTAATTTTTTTAATAGAATATTTTTATATTTTTGCTCATCAGCAACAAAAATATCTAAAACTTTTATTTCATCAATCTCGTTTCCTAAAAAATCCAGCCTCACGGCATTTTTTGTGTTAATGGGGAATACGTCAATTATTCCGCCTTTCTGAGAAAATTCGCCGGGATCTGTAACCTTAAAAACTTTTTCATAGCCCATTTCGTCCAGTTTTCTTAAGAAGCTCGAAAAATTAAAACTATGGTCTTTTTCCAAAAAAATTATGTTATCCTCAAAAAAAGTTTGAGTATTGCGAGAATCAAGCAATTTTTCCAAATTTTCTGCATACCAAGACCCCTCCTTTTCCAAAAAGTAGGGGTGTATTCCAACTATTAAAAGTTGATTCAAACTATCCATATTTATATGATAATGATACTTAGAAAATTGAAAAATAGCAAAAAAAGTCCTGTCCTGCCGGTTGGCAAGGAAAGGACATGGAAGCTGGAGAATCAATATCGACGCGTCGGCGCGGTCATTTTTTGCGTAGGTCGGACTGTCCCGTTGGCGTCCGCCAATTTCTGTTTGCAGACGTCTGCACAGGTCGGTTTGCGCCGTAGATGAAAGAGCCCATTGCCGGCATTGCGTTTGGGCCGGAGCGGACAACGTTCGGTTGGGGTCGGGTTCGTTGTTGCGGGGCCATTTGCTGGGGCTGATTGTCGTAAACAACCATTGGCTGTTGCTGGGAAAACGAGGAAGGGGGCGGCAGATTGTGCTGCCATGCCCACACTCGCGCCGCCTGAAGTTGGGCAGCCATTCTTGCCGGATTCGCTGGCGTTTGGGAGTAAATCTGGGGAGTTGTCATTCCGCGTTGCTGCCAGAGTCTGAACTCTTGCTGTTCCCGCAATTCCTGTTGCGCAATAGCCTGCCAAATTGGCCCGGTATCCACAAATGGTTGCGCTGGTCTTTTTGCCTGCGCGACCGCCGAGGAGCATGCCATCACAGCCGTCATGGCCGCGATAATCAACGCCATCAGTAAAATGCGCTTGATCATAACGACTCTCCATGTTTTGGATGATTGACACGCGACCCACGCAACTGCACCCATAATTTTTTCAGATGGATTCAATTGCCTAAGTCGCGCATCTTATTTTAAGGTGCTATTTATACCGCTAGATTAATATTGCCACCAAGAAGATTAATTGTCAATTAATTAAACTCGTTCGTGGCTTTTTCATGGCCATTTTTTATTAGAGAATCTATCGCATCGGTGGTTTTGAAAATAACTCCGTTAATTATTTTTTGCTCGTTTTTTGAGAATTTTTTTAAAACAACTTTCATTGCCTTTACATCATTTTGTCCGCCTATTCCAATTCTTATTCTAATTAATCCTTCATTGCCGATATTTTTAATTATAGACTCTACGCCTTTATGTCCGGCAGAACCGCGCTCTTTTACTATTTTTATTTTGCCGACTTTTAGGTCTATATCGTCGTGGACAATAACAAGCAAGGGTTTAGGGTTTAGGATGTAGGGTTTAGTTAAAACGCGGACGGCCTTGCCTGACTCGTTCATAAAAGTCTGGGGCTTTGCCAAAATAATTTTATTGTTTTCCGAAATTAATGCATTAGCTTTTTTATTTAAAACAAAATCAGGAAAATTATTTTTTTTTGCAAATTCATCAATTGCCATAAAGCCAACGTTATGGCGGGTGTTTTCAAATTTTTTGCCCGGGTTTCCCAGGCCAATTATTATTATCATATTTAATCATTCTACACATTGACTTTGGCTTTTTCAAGAGCTATAATTTTTTAATAATACATTCCTTTGGCAAAAGAGGGGAGGTGTTATATGTTCGTTGTCAACAAGGCAAAGAAATGGGAAAGGGGGTGATCCTAGTTTTTTGTCGTTTTGGCGGGACAGAGAAGAGGCACTTTTCTGTCCGATCTGTTTCTTGCAAGAAGGAATCTTGTATGCCGTTTCGAAGAAAAGCGGTGCTTCGCCACGTGAGTAGCATGGATTCCGCTCAGCGCGAGTTTCTCGCCTATGCGGATCCTTCCGAGCCTATCCATAGTATCAAGTGGAGGTTTTCGCAGAAGTTCCACGTCGGAATCCATTTTGAGCTCGTGGAGCTGTTGGCTGGCAGAACCGACCTTGTCGCCCCGACACTGAAGCGCAAAGAGCGCTCTCAAAGGAGGCGGCGTCCGCGCCGCCGTCGCTGGCTGAAGAGGCATCGGCCCTGCTTTAACCGATAACCCTTTCTTCGCCTTCGCGGTTTCCCACGGGGGTCGCAGCAAACATGGCGTTTGCTTGCGACCCTTTTTTATTGTTTTTAAGGGTATTGCAATACTATAAAAAGTATGATAAAATATGTAAATTATGGAGAACAATCAAACTAATAATATCGTTGAAGAAAAGGATCCTGAAAAAGAAATTGTGGGGTATAAAAAATATTTGTCTTTTGCCTGGGAACTTTTTAAAATAGCTTTAATTGCCCTGGTAATAGTTTTGCCAATAAGGTATTTTTTATTCCAGCCGTTTATTGTAAAAGGAGAATCAATGGCGCCCAATTTTGAGTCGGGAGACTATTTAATTGTTGACGAAATTTCTTACAGGCTTTCAAACCCTCAAAGGGGTGACGTTGTTGTTTTTGATTTTCCCAAAGACACGTCGCAAAGATTTATAAAGAGAGTTATTGGGCTTCCGGGAGAGACGGTTAATGTTGTCGGAGGAAAAGTGGAAATAATAAAAGACGGCAAAATAACTATTTTGGAAGAAAAATATCTTCCAGATAATTTGAAAACAATTGGTGAAATAAAAATAACTTTAAAAGAAAAAGAATATTTTGTGTTGGGAGACAACCGAGATTATTCTTACGACTCAAGGGCGTGGGGAGTTGTCCCGCAAAAAGATTTAGTCGGCAAAGCATTTTTAAGGCTTTTCCCTGTCACAGAATTATTTGTGATACCAAGGCCCAGTTATTAAAACACATAATAATGAAGTATCAAACCTTGTCAGGAGTGCACGATATTCTGCCCGAGGACTTTGTTTATTTTAACAAGGTTCAAAAAACGGTTGAAAGCGTGGCAAAATATCACGGATTTTCAAGAATTGAAACTCCTGTTTTAGAGTTTGCGGAAGTTTTTTCAAAAGGCACCGGAAGCGGTACAGATATTGTTGAAAAAGAAATGTACACATTTCGCACAAAAGGTGGCGACTTGGTTGCGCTAAGGCCCGAATATACTCCCGTAATAATGAGAAGCTATATTGAACACGGAATGCACAACCAGCCCCAGCCAATAAAGCTGTGGTATTTGGGGCCGTGTTTTAGGCACGAAAGGCCTCAGGCAGGAAGGTACAGGCAGTTTAACCAGTTTGGCTTTGAAGTTTTAGGAGAGCAAAACGCTTCTTTGGACAGCCAGATTATCCAAATGAGCTATGACGTAATGAAGGAGCTGGGGTTTAAAAATATTTCAATTGAAGTAAATTCAATTGGCGACTCAGAATGTAGGCCATATTTTAAAAAGATATTGATAAGCTATTTTAAGTCGCGCAGGGCCGCATTGTGCCCGGATTGCCAGAGAAGGCTAAAAGAAAATCCATTAAGAATTTTGGACTGCAAAGAGGAAAAATGCCAAAGGGTAAAAGCCGGAGCGCCTCAAATAATTGACCACCTTTGCGAAAACTGCCACGCCCATTTTAAGGATGTTTTGGAATTTTTAGACGAGCTTGAACTTCCTTACACATTAAACCCATATTTGGTGCGCGGGCTGGATTATTACACAAAAACAGTTTTTGAAATTATTGAAAATTCTGAAGACGGAAAAGCGCAGGGCACATTAATGGGAGGCGGAAGGTATGACGGTTTGTCAAAGATTTTAGGAGGCAGGGACACTCCTGCCTGTGGGGTTGCGGGAGGAATGGAGAGAATAATAAATTTGCTGGGAAGCAGAGAAGATAAGGCGGTTGTCAAAAGCAAAAAGCCCGAGGAAGCAAAAATATTTTTGGCCCAGCTTGGGCAGATGGCAAAAAGAAAGGGAATGAAGTTGTTTGAAGAATTCAGGGCGGCAAAAATTCCTGTGGCAGAGTCGTTTTCAAAGGATTCTTTAAAAGCCCAATTAAGATCTGCAGACAAAATGGGGGCAAAATGGGTTTTAATTTTTGGGCAAAAAGAAGCATTGGAAGATTTTATTACTTTGAGGGATATGGAAACAGGAACCCAAAAAGAAATAAAATTAGACAAGGTCGTAGAAGAGATGAAAGAAAAAATTAAATCATTAAAAAATTAAAATTTGCGCATATGGCATTACAGGTTACAAAAAAAGACAAAGAAACTTCGCAAAATTTGGTGCACCGATTTACCAAGGTCGTAAGGCAATCGGGGGTTTTGCTTCAGTTAAGGGGACATCAGTTCCACAAAAGATCAAAATCCGCTTTGGCAAAAAAGAGGGGCGCGTTGAGAAGAGTGGAGTTGCGGCTCGAAAAAAGAAAAGCCGAAAAATTGGCAAAACCAAAGGCTTAGTTTACACTCGACCTCGCTTATGCTTAAACAACAAATACACAAAGACGCCACTGATTCCCTGAAAGCAGGAGATAATTTAACTACAACGACTTTGCGTTTGTTGCTGGCATCTGTTGCCTCAAAAGAAAAAGAAAAGAGATATAAATTGTCTCTGGAAAAAGATCCGGAATTTACAGATGAAGAGGTACAGGCCGTGGTTTCTTCTGAAATTAAAAAAAGAAGGGACGCTATTGCGCTTTATGAGCAAGGCAAACGGCTAGAGCTTGCAGAAAAAGAAAGAAAAGAAATTGAAGTTTTGCAAAAATACTTGCCAGAACAATTATCCTCCGAAGATTTAAAAAAACTGGTTGAAGAGTCTATTGCTAAAACCGGCGCCAAAGAGATTAAGGAAACGGGCAAAATAATGGCCGATTTAATGCCAAAAGTTAAGGGCAAAGCCGAAGGAAGCGAAATTTCAAAAGTTATAAAAGAAATCTTATCAAAGTAAAAAATCGGAGAACGGGTCTTCGCTTTTTTGTTTGCTTGACAATTTGGCGGAATGGAATAAACTTTTAAATGAGTTGTTTTTTGAAAACGCCCTAAGTAACTGGGCATAATAATGAGAGGAGCGTGTCATGTCTCAAGATCCGCGAGTTGTTAAGGCCAAGCATCCGTTGATGACATTTGTGCCAACCGCTTATTCGCTCGAGGAGTGGATGGCAAAATGGAAGGAAACCAAAAAGCTTGGCGACCTGCTCGGACTGTTGCATTTGTTGACGACCGGGGAGGCGCAGTGGTGGTGGAAGGAAGCGGAATTAGTGTCGCTTCTTTTGGATATCGCCAACGGCTACGATGGCGGTTATGATTTTCACGACAGGCAGGAATATGATTACAATAATGAGATTGCCAGGAACCGCCAGAAAATCTCGGAAAAGGCGTTTGGCGTTCTCTGCGCGAAGTTTTTTAATGGCGGGGCAAGGGACGGAGGCCACCCTTTGTGGTGGTGGATACTGGAGCACGATGTTCTGTTTCAAAAAGTCCTGTGGTTTCTACGGCCGGACAGGAAAAATTACTTCGACAGCTCTTTTTACTCAGATGCCAACATCCGGCACCAGCAGGAAATGTTGCGAGAGTTTATGAGAGAATTTACCCGGCTCGGATGGAAATTTAGTTCAATGTCTGAGCGATGCTATAACGAAACAACCGACGAGTCGGTTAGGAACCGGCTGGTTGCTACTAGACCGCAGTTCATTGAGATTCTAGACCAATTAAAGGAGCTTAATTGGTTGAACACTCAGGAACTGGATGAGGCATCTTTGAAGAAGCTGGTCGAGCTGGCCATGGGCAAGAGTTACAGCTTTCCTCACGAGAGGGCTTTTTCCTCTTCAAACTATAGGAAGCCAGCCAGTTTACAGGAAGCAGTGCTCGGCGGTTCGGTTGCTGCTCAAGTTGTTCTTCTGCACAGAGTCAGGGAAAGAGAACGGAAGCGTATAAAAGCACTGTACGAAAAGTCATGCAAAGAACAAAAAGAAGCGGATCGACAACGCGCGCTGAAAGTTCTGGAGACAGAACAGGCCAAATTGGCTCAAATGGCCATAGAATTGGAAGGCCAATCGGGCAAACGATAGAACCTTTAACTTCTGCAGTCATATACCCCGCGTTGAACTCGCAAAAGCATCACCCGGGGTTTTTTATTTTAAGAAAGAGGGGTATAATAATAAAATATTATTAAAAACGTAAAAATATGTTATCTAAAACGCAAAAAATTTGGTTATGGGTTTCCGGCGCGATGTTCATTGTCCCGGAAATATTATGGAGCCCAGTGGTAAATTTTTATTATGAATTTTTTCAATCTAGTAGAACAAGTAACGTCCACCCCATACGAGATAATTTTTTACAAAATTCAGATAATTTAAGCTATTTAAAATTTGTAATTGCATTGCAATTTATTGGTTTATTGTTGGCGCTAATTTTCCTCGTTAAGAATAAATATTGTAGAAAAAAAATAATAAAATATTTATTAATAGCGTTATTGTCGGTCACTTTAATTATTACTGGCTTCGCCCTATATTCAGCAATGACCCTTAGTATGGAAATTTTTTAAAAAATAATAAATAAGTAATAAAATTGTATGAAAAATAAAATAATTATACTTTTTGCGTTAATTGCAGTTCTTACGCCCGCAGTTTCGGATGCGGGAATTATTATACCGGATGCCAATTTAAATATAGTTGTAAACACGCAGGGGCGGGAAGCCCCTTTTAATTTTAGTTTAAAAGCGGGCTATTACGAATACGACGAAGAACTCGATGACTATATCCTTGTTTGGCATGACTATCAAAATTTTAATTTGCAAACTCAAAACTTAACCGCATCGGTTGCAACAGCGGTCTCTGCCTGGGGAGGGCAGTATTTGCTGTCTCAAGAAAACACGGAGGGTTTTGAAATTGATATTATTCATTGCGCCAGCGAAAGCCAAAGCGATAATTTTTCATATTTGCCCGATGGCGTAATCATGGAAGTCAACTCAACTGTTGCCGAAAATATTATTTGTGTTTTTAACAACACACAAATAAATGAAAAAATACCGGTTTTAATTGTGCCGGGACTATTAGGGACAGAAATGAAAAATGGTGACGAACTATTGTGGGCTGATTTGGTCAGGATGGCTACTGATGTGGGAGATAGTTTTATTGACCCGTTAGAATTTAATGAGAATTTAACTCCGATAAATAACGAAATATATAAAAACAATATTATTAAAAAACAACCATTTCTTGACTATGCGGACGGTTTAATCAATGAATTTAAAAATCAGGGATATGTAGAAAATGATAATTTATTTACGTTTCCGTACGATTGGAGGTATGGGGCGAGTGGAAAATATGCCGATAATAAAACTAATTCGGATTTGTTGGGAGAGAAAATAAATGTAATTTTACAGCAAACCGGAGGTGATAAAGTTGATGTTGTAGCTCACAGCCTGGGCGGATTGATTGTTAAAAAATATGTGATGGATAATCCCGCAAGCCATCACATTGGAAAAGCGGTTTTTGTGGGCGTGCCAAATACAGGCGCGCCAAAATCGGTTAAGGTTTTATTGCAGGGAGATAGTTTTGGAATTCCGTGGCTGGCTGAAAGCGAAATAAAAAAGATTTCTGAAAATATGCCAGCTTCTTATGATTTGCTCCCGAGCCAGCAATATTATGATGTTAACGGGAGTTTTATAAAAACCATAGACGAGGCTATTCCAACAACAGAAAACCCCAATGTACAAAATGTGATAAAAGATTTAAATTATCAGGAGGTGGAAGGTTTTTTAACAGAAGACCATAATTTAAATTCCGTGGGATTTGATAATGCGCAAATTTTGCACACGGAAAATTTTGATAATTACGACTTAAGAACGGCAGGAGTTGAACTTTATGCAATTGACGGATGCAAAGCAGGCACTCTGGGAAAAGTTATTGAGAGAAGGCGAGTTGATTTTCTGGGCAACAATATTACAGAATACGATGCGCCAAAATTTACTCCGGGAGATGGCACTGTTCCCCTGGAAAGCGCAACCAATTTGCCAATAAGCCAAGAAAACAAATTTTATTCTTTGTCGGGCAGTCACAGCAAAATGTTGAGCGCCAACGGAAGCAGGCAGAAAATTGTAAATTTGATTTCGGGGAGCAGTTTGGAAATTTCAAATAATGTAATTACGCAAGATATAAACAGGTGCAATTTAAACGGAAAAGCAATTTCTGTTTTTAGCCCAATTGATATTTTTGTGACAGACCAGTTTGGTAATAGGCTGGGCTTAGCCGAAGACAGGAGTGTTATAAACGAAATTCCAAACGCCGACTTTGAAATTTGGGGCGAGCATAAATTTGTTTACCTCCCGGACGACGATGGACAGGTTTATGATATTAGTTTGCAGGGAATTGGCACGGGAACTTACACAATAAAAAGCCAAGACATTGTTGCCGGACAAGCGGTAACAACCGAAGTTTTTAGCAACTTAGCGGCAACAACCCAGCTCACAGGTAAAATGAATTTAAATGCGGACCCTTTGACAGGCTCAGGGCAGGTGGTTCTTTTAATAAAACAAACATCAGAAAGCGAGATAGAAACAGTTTTACCGTCAGCAACCCTAATCGGCGAAGATCTGGAAGATTTACTGCCGCCAACTGCAACAGCAACCCTAACCGGTGAAAAAAATAAAGATGGGCTTTATGTAAATTTTGCGTTTGTAAAAATTAACGCAAATGATACGGAGTCGGGAGTTTTGGATATTGAATATAGTTTGGATGAAGCCAGTATTAAAAAAGTTCCCGGAGGCATGGCTGAAATAAATGTTGAAGGCGAAGGAAGGCACGTAATAACTTTTTTTGCGTCAGACATGGCCGGCAATAACAGCCCCAAACAAACAATTAATTTTGAGATTATAAATTTGCCAACATCTAAGGACCAGTGTAAAAAAGACGGATGGAAGAATTTTGGGGGTAAATTTAAAAATCAGGGCGAGTGCGTCAGTTTTGTGGAATCAAAAAAACCGAAAAAATAAATAAAAAATAAACACTCCAAATCTGCCTGAGGCATTCATTGACTTTTGTGGATTTTTGATATAAATTCATAATAGGCCTTTTACAAAGACAGGGAGATAATCATGTTTCAAGCTATCGTGCCGATGGAAAAAAGAGAAGATTTTCCGCAAACTCCGGAGGTTTTGGAGTTGCTCCAACGGGTGTTTGACTTGTGCAAGCGCCTTAACGATGCAAGGCAGGAATTGGTTGAGGAGGCAAAAAAAGTTCAAAGCGATTGCGACCATGATTTCAAAAGAATTATGGTGCTCGACGAACATTACTGTAGCAGATTGGACGGCAGAGGAAGAGGAGAGGAGGAAGTTTTTGTTGGAGAAAAATGCGCAAAGTGCAATTTTTTCAGGCAGAGAAAAAGGGGCCACCCATGGCAAGTTTGCTTTAAATGCGGAGGCCCAATGAAGCACAATCGCATGGAGCTTTTTGGCCAAGACCGCGTGCACGTGAATAAGTGCCAAGATTGCGGCCACGAGCATGACACAACCTGAAAACACATGGAGGCATACGCCTCTTTTTTTTGTTTGTTTTGCAAAAATGATGTAAAATAATAAGAATGATTGAAATAAACAACATTACCAAGTTTATTGTGGATAAAAAAAGTTTTGCACAGGTTGCAAAAAAAGTATTATTGGGTGAAAATAGAGAAACGGAAACGCTATCTCTGGTTTTTGTCAGCAGAGAGGAGATAAAAAAACTTAATAAAAAATTCCGGAAGAAAAATAGAGCAACGGATGTTTTGTCATTCAATTTAAACGAACCCAAACATCTAGGTGAAATTGTGATTTGTCCGGATGTTGTAAAAGAAAACGCTAGGAAAATCGGCGTATCTGCAAAAAGCGAAACAATGAAAGTTTTTATTCACGGGATTTTGCATTTATTGGGGTATGACCACGAAAAAGATGCCCAAGCAAATATAATGGAGGCAAAACAAAATTTATATTTATCAAGCATTAAATAACTTATGTCGCGCGGAAACATAATAACTGGTTTAGATATTGGCACATATAGCATAAAGGCGCTGGCTGTTCAAAAGAAGGGAAGTTCTTGCGATGTTTTGAGTTTTGCTGAGATTCCCTCTTTTGGGTTAAGAAAGGGAGCGGTTGTGAGCATTGAAGAAACTTCAAAAAATATCCAAATGATAATGGCGGGAGTTGAAAAAGACTGCGGAAGAAAAATTAATTCTGTTTTTGTAAATATTGGCGGAAGTCATTTGTATGTTATCCCTTCTGATGGAATAATTTCTGTTTCAAGGGCAGACAACAGAATTTCAAGAGAAGACGTCGAAAGGGTTTTGCAGGCAACAAAAGCAATAAATATTCCCCATAACGAAGAGGTTTTGGATGTTTTTCCAAAAGAATTTATTATTGACGACCAAAAAGGGATAAAATCTCCCGAGGGGCTGGAAGGGATAAGGCTTGAAGCAAAAGTTTTATTGCTTTGCTATTTTGCGCCTTATTTCACAAATTTAACGCAGGCTGTTTTAAATTCAAGGTTGCAGATTAATGACGTAATACCCTCTCCTTTGGCCGCTGCAAAAGCGGTTTTGACCCCCCAGCAAAAAGAACTGGGAGTTGCTTTAATTGACATTGGGGCCGCAACAACTTCATTGGCGGTTTTTGAAGAGGGCGAGCTTATGCATTTGGCGATATTCCCAATTGGCTCTGCAAATATTACAAACGACATTGCCATTGGATTAAAAACCGATGTGGCAATTGCCGAATCAATTAAAAAACAACACGGAACATGTGTGTTTGTTAAAGCAGAGAAAGATAAAAAAAACCTCCGCCAGCCAGTCGACCAGAAAAAAATAGAAGTTTTTGATAAATCCTCGTCGCTTAACTTTACAAAAAAAATGCTGGTGGATATTATTGAACCCAGGGTGTCGGAGATTCTGGATTTAGCGCAAAAAGAATTAAAAAAAATAGGCAGGCAGGAATTGTTACCCGGTGGAGTTGTGATAACCGGAGGGGGGGCAAAAATACCGCGGATAAAAGAGCTTACAAAAGAAACTTTAAAACTAAACTGCGTAATTGGCGAACCCAAAGGCATTGTGGGCTTAGAGGATGACCCAGCCTTGGCAACTGTTGCGGGATTGGCCTTGGGTGGAGTGGATTTTGACAGCGATGAAGGAACAATGCTGAATGTCGTAAAAATCGGTTCTGTATTTAAGAAAATTTTCAGAGCATTCAAACCATAATTTAAATATTTGCAGGTTTAAAGCAATTTTGGTAATATCACTTATTACTAATTTTTTTTACAAATATGCAACCGATTATAAAAGTTGTAGGAGCGGGAGGGTCGGGGTCAAATACTGTGTCGCGCATGGCTAAATTTGAAATACAGGGAATTGAACTGATTTCTTTAAACACAGACGCGCAGGCTTTGCATTTCTCAAAGGCGGACAAAAAAATCCTTATTGGAAAAAATGTCACCAAAGGGCTTGGCACGGGAATGGACGCTGATTTGGGAAAACAAGCGGCAGAAGAAAATAACCAAGAAATTTCAGAAAACCTAAAAGAGGCTGATATGGTTTTTGTAACTTGCGGATTGGGAGGTGGCACGGGCAGCGGAGCAACCCCTGTTGTTTGCGAAATTGCAAAAAGCCTTGGCATTTTAACCATTGCAGTTGTAACAACGCCGTTTTCTTTTGAGGGAGAGCAAAGAAAAAAAGTTGCAGACGCGGCTTTAAAAAATTTGGAAGGCAAGATGGATTCTCTCTTAATTATTTCAAACGATAATCTTTTAAAGATTATTAATGAAAAAACAACAGTTTCAAACGCTTTTGAAATTTGCGACAGCGTTTTGCACGAAGCTGTTTCAGGAATTACGGATTTAATTTTAAATCCCGGAATCATAAACATTGATTTTGCTTCTGTTTTATCTGTAATGAAAAATTCAGGCAGGGCAATGTTTGGAGTTGGTAAAGCCAGCGGAGAAAACCGGGCTGTAAAAGCAGCAGAAATTGCAATTGCCTCGCCTTTGCTGGACTTTTCAATTAAAGGGTCAAAAGGAGTTTTGTTTTCTGTTTCAGGACAAGATACAACTTTAAGCGAAATTCAGGAAGCCGCAAAAGTTATCACAAAAAATGTTGACCCAAAGGCTCAAATAATTTTTGGGGCCGTAAAAGATAACACTCTCAAAAAAGGGGAAATAAAAATTACGGTAATTGCCACAAAACTGGAAAAATAAAAAAACTCAAAGTTATCCACAGATGTAGCTTTAAATTAATATTTGACAGGATTATTGGGCGGAGTAAAATGTAGTAATCGACATTAAAATATTAATTAATAAAGGCATTTTAAGTAGGCTTACTGCTTAAAAACTTTTTACCGAAAAAATTTTTAAGCAACCAGCTTAATTAAAGGCAATGCCTTTTTTTGTCCCCATTAAAAACATGGCAGAAGAAAAAGTAGAGGAGAAGAAAATAGAGAATCATATTGAGAAGGTCCGAAAAAGAGACGGAAGGGTTGTTAGTTTTGAGCAGGAAAAAATTGAACAGGCAGTGCACAAGGCAATTGTGGCCGCAAACCAAGGGGACGGCAAAGAATCAAAAAAAGTTGCCGAAAAAGTTGTTAGCCTGGTAAACCGAAGGTTTAAAAAAGGTGAAGTGCCCACCATTGAACAAATTCAGGATATTGTTGAAGAGGCTTTGATTTTGGAGGACCTGGTTGATACCGCAAAAGCATACATTTTATACAGAGAGCAAAGAAGGCAAATAAGGGAGGCTTCAAAAGTAGCTGACGATTCTTCGGAAAAGGTTGACAGCTATTTGGGCGAGCTTGACTGGCAGGTAAAAGAAAACGCCAATATGACTTTTTCTTTGCAGGGATTAAACGAATATGTGGGCTCGTATATTTCAAAAAAATATTGGTTGAATAAAATTTATCCAAAAGAAATCCGCGACGCGGCTGCCAATGAAGATTTTCATATTCATGATTTGCAACTGCTGGCCCCATATTGCGCCGGCTGGGATTTGTATGACTTTTTAATAAAAGGATTTGGCGGAGTCCCGGGAAAAATAGAATGCAAACCTCCAAAGCATTTAAGAACAGCTATGGGCCAGCTGGTGAATGTTTTATATACTCTGCAGGGAGAAACAGCTGGGGCAAATGCTGTTTCAAATTTTGACACGCTTTTGGCGCCTTTTATCAGGTATGACCATTTGGATTATAAACAGGTAAAGCAAATAGTGCAGGAATTTTTGTTTAATTGCATGGTGCCCACGCGCGTTGGCTTCCAAACACCGTTTTTAAACGTTTCTTTGGACATTAAGCCCGCCTCGTATTTGGCAAAACAGCCGGTTATTATTGGGGGCGAGCCTCAAAACGAAACTTACGGAGAATTCCAAGAAGAAATGAATATGTTTATTAAAGCTTTTTATGAGGGCTTAATGGAGGGGGATGCTTCTGGCAGGCCGTTTACTTTCCCCATTCCGACAGTTTCAATTACAAAAGATTTTGACTGGGACAACCCAAATTTGTCAACAATGTGGGATGCTACGGCAAAATACGGAATAAATTATTTTTCAAACTTTATACATTCAGACATGAGCCCGGACGACGCAAGGTCAATGTGTTGCAGGTTAAGGCTGGATAACAGAGAATTGTATAAAAGAGGGGGGGGATTGTTTGGCTCTTCTCCAAAAACAGGGAGCATTGGAGTTGTAACAATTGATTTGCCAAGGATTGGATATTTGTCAAAAACCAAAACAGAATTTTTGGACAGATTGTCGCGTCTCATGGTTTTGGCAAAAGAAAGCCTGGAAATCAAAAGAAAGGCCTTGGACTCTTTTATGGAAAAAGGGCTTTATCCTTATTCAAGGTTTTATTTGCAGGAAATGAAAAAAATGAGGAATACTTATTTTGGAAACCATTTTTCCACAATTGGAATTTGCGGAATGAACGAAGCGTTACTCAATTTTTTAGGCGAAGACATAACAACAGAAAAAGGCAGAAAATTTGCTTTAGAAATTTTGGATTTTATGAGAGACACAATGATAAGCTTTCAGGAAGAAACTGGAAATTTATATAATCTTGAAGCAACTCCGGCAGAAGGCACAAGCTACAGGCAAGCAAAAACAGACAGGGAAAAATATCCCGACATTATCACAGCCGGCACAAAAGAAGCTCCTTATTATACAAATTCTACACAATTGCCGGTTGGTTTTACCGATGACGTTTTTCAAGCCCTTGATTTGCAAAACGAATTACAGACAAAATACACGGGAGGAACTGTTTTACACATATTTTTGGGAGAAAAAATTTCTGACCCAAATTCCGCAAAAAATCTGGTTAAAAAGATTTGCGAAAATTACAGCCTGCCCTATATTACTCTGACTCCAACATTTTCAATTTGCCCCACCCACGGTTATTTGTCTGGCGAGCATTTTAAATGCCCCCAGTGCACCATAGAGCAGCCCTGCGAGGTTTATTCGCGTGTTGTGGGCTATATCAGGCCTGTTCAGCAATGGCACAAAGGCAAACAACAAGAATATGGCGAGAGAAAGGAATTTATTGCGCCAGGCGAAACAATAAAAGAAATTTTAGAACAGCCCGCAGTTGCAATTAGCCAAAAAAACCAAACAACATAAAATCTAAAAAGCTCCTGTTAAATCAGGAGTTTTTTTGTTATATTGGAGTAAAGAACAACCAAAAGAATGGAAACAAAACAGCAAAAACAATTATTGCCCAAAAATGTAGGATTTTTTTCAGAAAATGACAGCACGAAACAATCTTGTTACAAAAGGACATTAAGAGATGAACTATCTTTTGCGGGTGAAAAGTTGATTAGAGGACGACATAAAATACATCCTTATCCTGCGATGCTCCATCCATTGTTGGTAGATTTTATTTTAAAAAAATATTCAAAAAAAGATGATATTATTTTTGACCCTTTTTGCGGTAGCGGAGTGACTTTATTGCAATCGAGCATAAATAATCACAAGTCAATTGGTTTTGATATAAACCCATTGGCCTTATTAATCGCAAACGCAAAAATAGCGAAATATGACACTGAGAAATTGAGGCAAGAGTTTGCCGATTTTAAAAAATCAGTGCTTAATAGTCAGATTATTGATGTTCCGCATATAAATCATATAGAATACTGGTATAAAGATGATGTTATTCAAGATTTGGGGAAGATAAAAGCTGTTTTTAAGACGAAAAAGTATGAATATCATGATTTTTTTGTAGCTTGTTTTGCTTTTATTTGTAGAAATCAATCCTTGACAAGAAACGGCGAATTTAAAAGATATAGAGTTAAAGAAGAAAAAATAAAAAAATCTGAAAATAAGGTTTTTGAAAAATTATTTTTGCATATTGAATCAATGATTGAAATTATCGATAAAACTGAAAAGCCAAAAAGTAAAAGTTATCCCATGTTATCAAATTCAGAAAACAAATTTCCAGAAATAAAATACGATTTAGTTATTACTTCTCCGCCATACGGAGATAGCCGGACAACGGTAGCCTATGGAGAATATTCAAGTTTTGGTTCTGATTGGACGGACGATATAAATACTTATGGTGGTGTCAAATACAAAGTTGATAAAGAAAGCATGGGCAAAGCAGGATTTATAAATAAAAATATTAGAAGTTGTAAAATTTTACTTGATGTGATAAGTAAAATTGAAGATGTTGATAAAAAAAGAGCAAGCGAAGTTTTTTATTTTTTTAATGGTTATTATAATGCTATTAAAAATATTGTAAAAAATCTTAATAAAGATGGCAGGGCTTGTTTTGTTGTCGGTAATAGGACGGTTAAGGGCCAACAGATACCAATGGATCAAATAACATCATTCTTTCTCGAAAGCATGGGTTTGCAGTTTGAAGATATTTTTGTTAGAAATATTTTAAATAAAATAATGCCTTCTCAAAATTCTCCAACTAATATAGTCGGGGCAAAATTACAAACAATGACTAACGAATATATTGTGGTTTTCCACAAAAATTAATTATGGCTAAAATTACATTAAAAAAAATAAAACAAAATCTTTTTAAAATTAAAAAATTAGGGTATGTAAAAAGCTTAAGAAGCGGTCCGACTGGCGTTGGATATACTCTAGAAACTTTATTAAAAATCAAAGAAAATAATATCTCTTCTCCTGATTTAGGAGAAATTGAACTAAAATCTCAAAGAGAAAAGCATACTGGGATGACGACGCTTTTTACATTTAATAATAAGGCGTGGAAAATGGACCCCCTTGAAGCTGTAAGGAAATATGGCAGTTTAGATAAAGACGGTAGAATGGGGCTATATTATACTATGGGAATGAAACCCAATAGCGCGGGATTATTTTTATCTGTTGATAGTAAATCAATATCCGTAAGACATATTGATGGCACCATTATTGCGGTATGGCAATTGGCAGAGGTTGAAAAGCGGTTTGAAGCTAAGGTTAAAAATGTTTTACTAGTTAAGGCAAAAGTTGAAGAACGCGACGGGGTAGAATACTTTTTATTCGATAGGGCAAGATTACTTTCTCATGGAACAAGTCAATCTATTCTCAAAAATCAGTTTGAAAATGAACATTTGCTCGTAGACTTGAGACTTCATGATAAAGGAACGATGGCACGAAATCATGGAACGGGATTTCGTGTTTTTGAGAATAAACTAGAAGATTTATATGAAAAGGTTGAAGAAATAACTTTTTAAAATTGAATTATGATAATTGCGGGGTTGCAAAAAACCACATTGATAGATTTTCAGGACAAAATTGCCTGCATAGTTTTTTTGGCAGGATGCAATTTTCGTTGCCCATGGTGTTATTCTGCAGAACTTGTTTTGCCGTTGAAAATTGCAACACAGCCAAGAATTTCAGAAAAAGAAGTTTTGGATTTTTTGCGCACGCGCAAGGGTTTGCTTGACGGGGTTGTAATTTGTGGGGGCGAGCCCACAATAAACAAAGATTTGCCGCAATTTTTGGAAAAAATAAAAAACGGGGGGTTTTTGGTAAAATTGGACACAAACGGCTCAAATCCAAAAATGTTAAAAGATTTGGTAAACAGGAAATTAGTTGATTATGTTGCAATGGACATAAAAGGGTTGGGAGTTTACGAAAAAATTATGGGAGAGGGAATAAAAATGGCTGATATTGAAGAGTCTGTAAAATTTTTAAAGCAGGGCAGTGTGGATTTTGAGTTTAGAACCACTGTGGTAAATGGCGTGCATAAAAAAGAAGATTTTGTTGAAATTGCAAAATGGATTGGAGGTAAAAATGTGACATATTATTTGCAAAATTTTGTGCCCGCAAAAACAATTGACCCGGAATTTGAGAAAGTACAGCCGTATAAAAAAGAATTTTTTGGCGAGGTTGTAGAAGAGATTTCCCCGTATTTTAAAACCTGCATGTTCCGCGGATAAAACAGCTTTTCTAAAGATTAAAAAACCATTTAAAAATGGTTTTTTGTTTTAACAGATATTTAATAGCTTAAAATTATAATGTAATGCGAGAACAAAGGTCGAAGTCGGAGATTAAATAAATTAATTTTAATATGTAATATGAAAAAAGTAATTACTTTTGCGCTAGCATCAATGATGCTGTTATCTTTTGTTGTAGCTCCAATGTTTGCGTCAGCGGCTTTTGTAGCAGCGGGGCAAAACCGTTTTGTTGCAGCAAACCAAAATGGCATTGTCGCAGCCGGCCCTAACGGAGCGGTTGCTTACCAATGGGGGGCTCCGCAGGCATATGTCTGGACACCATGTTCATGCGGATGGTTTATGGTTCCTGTTCCGGGCGGAGGTTGCGGCTGGTAGTTCTAACTTAATACAGAATGCAAAAACAGGGAATCCATCCCTGTTTTTTTGTTGTATAATACAACAAATGACGCCATCTAAAGTATTATTTTTTTTATCTCTGTCATTTATTTTTGGGATATTTTTGGAATCTATGGCCAAAATAGCCCAAATTTTTGTTTGGGGAATTTTATTTGCCGCAGTTTTATTTATTATTATTTCTGTTTTTATAAAAAAAATAAACCCCGCGATTGGGTTTTGTGTTTTGTTTTTAGTTTTGGGGCTTTTGAGAATGCAGATTTCAGAGTTTAATATTGAAAATAATAAGTTAAGCAAATTTAACGGGAAGGACCCTGTTGTCTTGAGCGGTGCAATTATAGATGAGCCGGACGTGCGCGACACTTCGCAAAGAATTAAAGTAAAAATTAGCGATAGCGTTGTTTTGGTTACGACGAGCAGGTATCCTGAATACAAATATTTAGACCAATTAAAAATCACAGGAAAATTGGAAACGCCAACAGAAACCGAAGAGTTCAGCTATAAAAAATATCTTATGAAAGACAGGATTTATTCTGTTATGGGTTTCCCAAAAATTGAAGCTACAGGTAAAGTCCGCGGAAGCTCGGTTTCCGCGATTTATACGGGGATTTTGTCGCTAAAACAAAAGTTGAGAGAAAGCATAAAAAAGAATTTTTTTCCGCCTGAGGGGCTAATAATGCAGGGGATAATTTTGGGCGACAAAACATCAATACCGCAAGATGTAAAAAATAAACTAAGCATAACCGGCATAAGCCACGTTGTGGCTGTTTCCGGCCAGCATATGGTCATTTTAATTGAAATTTTAATGGCTCTTTTGCTTGCAGCCGGGTTTTATCGCGGACAAGCGTTTTATTTTTCAATAATTTTTATTTGTTTTTATATTGTTTTAGTGGGCCTGCCAGCCTCTGGAATAAGAGCCGGAATTATGGGAATTTTATATTTATTTGGACAAAAAATTGGAAGGCAAAGCGCCGGATCACAAATTATTGTTTTGGCGGGAAGCCTGATGCTTTTGCAAAATCCGTTGTTATTAATTTATGATATTGGATTTCAACTTTCATTTTTGGCTGTGCTGGCGCTAATCCATTTTGAGCCTTTTATAAGAATGTTTTTTAAATTTTTAATAAAGAAATTTTTAAATTATAAAATTGAAGAAAAATATGAAGGTGGCTTGATGATGCTTTCCGCAACTATTTCCGCCCAGATTTTTACTTTGCCAGTGATAGTTTATAATTTTGGAAACATTTCTTTTGTTTCACTTATAGCCAACATTTTAATTTTGCCAATAGTTTATTATTTAATGTTTTTTGGATTTTTATCCGCATTATTTGGCGCAGTTTTTAGCCCGCTGGGATGGATTTTGTCCGTGCCGTGTTATTTTTTAATGGCATATTTTATGGGGGTTGTGAACTTTTTTTCAAAACCCTGGGCATATAAAATTATAGAAAATGTCCATTGGGTTTGGCTTTTAATTTCTTATTTGGTTATTGGGTGCGCAAACCATCTGTTGCGCAAAAAATATTCCCGCATTTTTTAATCTACGATTACAGGTAGAAAAAAAATCTCCTCGCAAGCGGGGAGACACGAAACCTTTCGGCCATAGTTTGGGTTAGTTAGCGCAAGCAAGTCGGCGCGCGCGATATCTGATAAAAGAAATCTTATCGCCGACGCTACTGTCATAATACGCCCGAATCTTGATTCTGTGGATGTGCTTTCTCAGAAAGCGGATGGCTCGGACCACGTCGTGCAGTTTTGTTTGCCTGGTTACAGAAAACGGCACATTGGCGTAGAATCCGCAGTCGTGAAAAACCAAAACCACCTCGGTAATTTGAAACTCTCCCGGCATTTTCATCCCGAAACGGATTTGTTCCAGGAATGATTCGGCTCCTGCCCTTAAGTCGCGCGGATGCGCAAAGGGAATCGGACCGCCATAGAGAGTAAGGCGGGTGATTTTTTCGCCGGGTTTCAGAAGCTTCTGATTGATTTTTCGTTCCAAATCGGCTGCTTCCCTCGGATCAGAGCAGTAAACAAATAGTCTCACGATAGCAACTCCTTGATTTCAAAGGTCCGTCTTTTTGTGCTACTCCGTGTAGCGCAAACAATAATATCATAGCACGTATTTTCTAATATATCAAGATTTAAATATTTTTGCTAAATAATGTATAATAGATTAATGATTTCAAAAAGAGAAAATAAAAAGGCCTGGGTTGTGGCGGTTGATATGGGCTATGGGCATCAGCGAACAGCCTATGCACTAAGGGACATTGCCTTTGGTGGCAGAGTTATTAATGCCAATAGTTATGAAGGCATACCGAGAAAAGACAGAAGATTTTGGCAGCAGACCAGGGCAATATACGAGTTTATTTCCCGAATTAAAAATATCCCTTTTTTTGGCAGCACCGCTTTTTTAATTATGGACAAATTCCAAAGAATTTTGGCATATTATCCAAAAAGGGATTTATCGAATGCGGATTTTAATTTAAAAAATATTTTTTATTTTATTAAAAAAGGCTGGGGAGAAGATATGATAGAAAGATTAAAAAAAAATCCCATTCCTCTTGTGACAACATTTTTTACGCCGGCTTTTATGGCCGAAGAATTTAAATATCCCGGTCATGTTTACTGCGCAGTTTGCGACGCCGATATCAACAGGTCATGGGTAAGTTTAGACCCCAAGAAAAGCAAAATAAAATATTTTGCGTCTAATACGTGGACTCGCGATCGCCTGAAGCTTTATGGGGTAAATAAAGAAGATATAGTATTAACTGGCTATCCGTTGCCAAAAGAAAATATTGGCAAAAATATGGAAGTTGTAAAAGAAGACCTAAAGCGTAGGTTGATAAATCTTGATCCACAAAAAAGGTACAGAAAAACGTATGAGCCGTTAATAAAAGGAGAGCTGGAAAAATTGCCAGAACGGTCCGACCATCCGCTTACAATAATGTTTTCTATTGGCGGAGCGGGAGCCCAAAAAGAAATATGCTTGGATGCCATAAAAAGCCTTTCTGGACACATTAAAAACAAAAAATTAAGATTTATTGTCGCAATTGGAATAAGGGAGGAATTGAGGAAATATTTTTCAGAAAATTTAAAAAATTTGCGCTTAGACGGATGGGTACAGATAATTTCTGCTATAACAACCAATGAGTATTTTCAAATTTTTAATGAAGCGCTAAGAGAAACGGATGTCTTGTGGACAAAACCTTCTGAGCTTTCTTTTTACGCCGGGCTTGGTATGCCCATAATAATAGCGCCCCCAATAGGCTCGCAGGAAGATTTTAACAAAAAATGGCTTTTGCATGTTGGCGCCGGCGTTCCCCAAGAAAACCCAAAATACACAGACCAGTGGTTTTTTGATTTGCTAAATGCGGGAGACTTTGCAGAAATGGCAATGCAAGGGTTTATAGAAATTGAAAAAATGGGCGCCTATAATATTGAAAAAATAATATCTGCGGAAAGAATTAAATGAAAAAAATTATTATAGCTACTGATATGTGGTACCCTGAAGTTAACGGAGTGGTAAGGGCAACTGAAATGATATTGCCATATTTGGAAAAACAGGGATTTGAAGTTAAAATAATCCACCCCGGTCTTTTTTTATCCGTTCCCCTTTTTCTTTATCCGGAAATGAGAATTTCTTTTTTTACCAAAAGAAAAATAAAAAAAATAATTGAGGATTTTAAGCCCGACTTTATTCATATAGTTACAGAGTGGACGGTCGGGACAGCTGTAAGGTCTGTCTGTCTGCAAAAAAATCTGAAATTTACAGCCTCGTATCACGGCAATATTTCCAAATACGCAGAATTTTACGCCGGGATAAAAAGCAGGTTGCTTTTTAATTTTGTTTATGACCGTTTTCGTAAGTTTCATAAACCGGCAGCATTAAATATGGTTTGTTCTGATAGCCTAAAAGAAGAATTGGAAGATCATGGTTTTTCAAACCTGACAATTTGCCCGATGGGCGTGGATTCGGATTTGTTCCGCAGGAATCCTAATTCTCCACAACAAAAAAATAATTTTAAAAAACCGGTTTTTGCATATTTTGGAAGAATTGCGAAAGAAAAAAGTGTTGAAGAATTTTTTGAATGTAATTTGCCGGGGACAAAGCTTGTTATAGGCGACGGACCTCTCAGAAAAAAGTTTGAAAATAAATACAAAAAAGGTACAAAATTTTTAGGATACAAAAGTGGACAGGATTTGGTTGATTGGCTTTCTGTTTGTGATGTTTTCGTTTTTCCTTCCAGAACAGAAACATTTGGCTTGGTAATATTAGAAGCTATGGCGTGTGGCGTGCCGGTTGCAGCCCATAACGTTATGGGGCCCAAAGACATTATTACAAGCGGAGTCGATGGAATTTTAGATGAAAATCTTGAAAAAGCGGCTCTGGCCTGCCTTGGTATATCCCGAGATAAATGCCGGGAAAAAGCTTTAAAATTTTCTTGGGAGAAGTCAGCAGATTATTTTATTGATAATTTGGTTAAAGTTTAAATGAAAAAAATAATTAAAATATGTATTTTAGTCGCAGTAATTATAATAATAGCGAGTTTTGCAGCATTTTTATACTTTTTTGCAGGTTCGGCTCCTCGCGAGGAAAACATAATCTGGGGAATTGATTTTTCGCAAATGCAGGCGGAAAACTTAAAATTGGACTGGAAAAAAATTTATTTGGCTATAATTAATGATTTGGGGGCAAAAAATATTAAATTGCATAATCAATGGGACTGGATTGAAGGCAAAAAAGATAAATATTATTTTGCCGATACAGACTGGCAAATTAACCAAGCAGAGCAAAGCGGGGTAAACATTATTTACGTGCTTGGAATGAAAAGTGGGCGCTGGCCGGAATGCCATATTCCTGCATGGGCCGTCAACTTAACAAAACAACAGCAACAAGACAAAATTTTAAAGTATATAACAGAGGTGGTAAAAAGATATAAAAAAAGTAACTCAATTATTTATTGGCAGGTGGAAAATGAACCTCTTTTTGATTTTGGCGAATGCCCTTGGTATGATAAAGATTTTTTAAAAAAAGAGGTGGAGTTGGTAAAGTTATTGGATAATTCAAGGCAAATTATTATTTCTGATTCCGGAGAACAGTCAAATTGGTTTGAAGCCGCAAAAATATCTGATATCGTTGGAATTACTATGTACAGAAAAGTTTGGGCGCACATAACAGATGAATTTGGATTTAATCTTAACTCATTTTTATCACCCGTCACTTACTGGAGAAAAGCGTTGCTAATTAAAAAAATATTTGGTAAAAAAGTAATATGTATAGAGCTCCAAGCAGAACCCTGGGCGTCAGAACCGTTTTATGATGTCCCCTTAGAAGAGCAGGCAAAAACAATGAGTCTGGAATTATTTAAAAAAAATGTTGAATATGCAAAAGCAACAGGGCTTGATACCTTTTATTTTTGGGGAGTAGAATGGTGGTATTGGATGAAAACAGTGCAAAATCAGCCTCAAATATGGAACGAAGCAAAAAAACTTTTTTAAAATCATGGAATCAGAAGAACATTTTTTAGAAGAAGGATTTAAAAAATCGGAGATAGAGGCTGGGCAGGAAATTTTTTCTGGAAATAAACCAGAAAAAACTGGAGAAAAAACGGCGCAAGAAAGACCGGAAGAAATAGAACAAAAAATAAAGAAGTTGAAACAAGGCATAGGGCGGGCAGTTGACGAAAAAAAACTAACGCCGGAACCGCTGGAAGATGCTCAGCAAAGAATAGGAAAAGTTAAAGCATATCAGGATAAATATTTACCAGATTATCTTTGCGACAGAAAGAAGGGAATTATTGGGGAAGCCATAACCTATTTTTGGACAAGGGGTTTAAAATTTGAAATCGAAGGGAGGGAAAACCTGCCGGAAAAAGGGCCTTTTCTTGTGGTTTGCAATCATTTTGGATTGGAGGGCGACGCGCTTGCAAAAACTTTTAAGGATTATGATTTGCACTTGGTGGTTGCCAAAGAAGTTTGGTGGAATAGCAATCCGGTGATTAGGTGGGTTCTTAAAAAATTAAAAACAATTCCAATTGAAGAAAGCTTGGCAAATATTTCAGAAGAAGATAAAGAAGCTTCTCTAAAACGGCAAGGCAAAGAAGGGAAAAGAGCTTTTAGAAAAATAATCGACAGGGAAAAACAGGGCGGAACAGCGATGAACGCTGAATTTGTCAGACAGGCCGTTGCGGCGCTTTCAAGAGGAGATACTGTGGGTATTTTTCCTGAAGGCCTTTGGTTAAACCCCGAGTTGCCAAAAATCAGGGAAAAACAAGAAATGAAGCAAGGATATCGCGGGATAGAATTAGTTGCGGGCCAATATAAAAAATTAACCGGCGAAGAATTGTCCATAATACCGACCGCATTTGTAGAAGACCGGACCACGGGCAAGAAAAAACTTGTGATCAAAGATCCTGTAAGGTTATCCGAAAACGATAGCAGGCTTAACGACACTGATTGGTGTATGGCTCATGTGGCGGGAATGTTGCCTGAAAGCCAAAGAGGTTATTATAAAGAAACGGCAATTGAAAGATAAAAAATGAAAATTGATATTATTGCAACTTCAAGCGCGGAGCATCTTGCTGAAATTTTATCAAAAAAGTCTGATTTTGATGTTCATTACATAGGAAAGAATAAAGACGGCAAAAGATATTTTCCAGACGGAGAAGTGTATGTAAACCTTGGCAAGCTGAGCGGAGAAAGGGCGGTTGTGCTTCATTCGGGCGCTCCCAATCCAAACGACGGCCTTGTGGAATTAGAGTTTGCTCTTAATATATTAAAGGATCGGCAAATAAATTTTATTGAACTTTTTATCACTTATTTTCCATATGGAAAACAGGATTTAATTTTTCAGGACGGCGAAATAAATGCTGCAGAGGCCTTAATCAAAAAATGGACAAATTTTTATGGAGTTAAAAAAATATATATTATTGACGCCCATTTTATAGGCAGAGAGTGGGTTAAAAAGTACCCGATAGAAGATATACCCAGCACAAGTATTCTTAAAGCCGAGGTTTTAAAAAAATATCCGGAAATATATTTTATTGCCCCGGATGCCGGGTCGGTCAGAAGAAATAATTTGCCAGGATTTACGAAAAAAAGAAAAAATTCATACGAGATAGAAATGTTTTGCGATGAAAATCTTGAAAAAAATATTAGAGGGAAAATAGTCGGCGTGATTGACGATATGATTGAAACGGGCGGCACAATGGCTTGTGTTAATAAAAAATGCAGAGAACTCGGCGCGCACAAGGCAATAGCAATAATTACCCATGGAGTGCTTCAAGGCGGCATAGATAAAATAAAGAATGCTTATGATGAGTTATTTCTGGCAAACACCATAAGGCTTAAAGAAGCTAACGTTGACATATCAGATTTAATCAAGAATTTTTTAAACGGCGAAAGCCCTAAGCAGAGATAAAAAATTTATGATATATTGGCTTTTAATTATAATTTTAGCTTATTTATTTTTTAGCATATCTTCTTTGGCAGATAAGCTGATTTTAGAAGGGCCCCCAGAGCCAAAATCGTATACTTTTTATATTGGGGCACTAAACATACTGGCGGTTTTATTAATACCGTTTGTCCAATTTGGCCTGCCTGATATTGCCTCGATACCATGGATGATTATGGCATCTTTTGCCTCTGTATTGGGGCTATACTTTATGTTTGTTGCTTTAGAGAAATTTGACGTTTCCCGCGTTATGCCGACCATTGGAGCCATTCAGCCAATATTTATTTTTGTTTTGATATTTTTGTTTTGGGGATCCCAGCCAATGAGGGCAACGGATATTTTGGCTTTTATTATATTATTGGCAGGCAGTAGCATTATTTCTTTTGAAAAAAATATCAAAATATCTGGAGATTATTTAAGAATTATCCTTTTTTCGGCTTTTATGTTTTCTCTGGATTATATTTTTTCTAAAATGGTTTTTTTAAACCAGCCGTTTTGGCAGGGGCTGATTTGGATGAGAATATTTAGTTTTATTTTGGTTTTATCGTTCCTTTTCAGGGCGGGCTTTAGAAAAGAAATTTTTAAAAAACAGAATCTATTAAATAAAAAAACAGGAATTATATTTTTTGGCGGCCAGGCGTCTGGGGGCGCAGCAAACGTGCTTCAGAGCTTTTCAATATTTTTGGCGCCGATGGTTTTTTTGCCGGTTATAAATTCTTTGCGGGGAATTCAGTATATTTTTATTTTTTTTATGACCTTGTTTCTTTCATTTTTTTATCCTAAAATTTTGAAAGAAAAAATATCAACAAGCTTAATTATAAAGAAAATAATTTCTATAATTTTAATTGTTTTGGGGCTGGCTGTGCTGGCTTTTTAATAATTATTAAATGCATATGAGCCCATACAAAAATCTTTTGGACGACACACTCGGCGCAATAACCTCTTTTGGCTCGCCGGTTTTTTATATTTTAATTATTTTAGTTTTATTAAAATTTAATGTCTCGCTTGCCATGCCGCTGTTGGGGGCGCTTATATTTGTTGAGTTGTTTTGCGTTATTATCAAGATTATCTACCGCAAGGAAAGGCCGGTTGAACAAGCAAGGGATAATATTTATAATAAAATAGACGCAAACAGCTTCCCCAGCATACATAGCGCAAGAATTTCGCTAATAGCGGTTATGTTTAGCTTATTTTATAAAGATGCCCCCACCATTATTGCCTGCGTCCTTGTTGTTCTTTGCGTGGGTTATTCAAGGATATATCTTAAGCGCCACCATCCAATAGACGTGTTGGCAGGATTTTTAATAGGCGCGGCAACAGCTTTAATTGTTTTTTATATAATAAAATGAATTTTGCCCATTACATCCGTTTAATCAAATTTAGATACCACATATCGTTTATTTTTGTAATTTTGGGCGCTCTGATATTGGCCGACGGCCCGGTTTATACAATAATAAGCCCGTTATTGATTGTTTACCTTTCCTTCAACATATGTTTGTACGGCGGACTTTACACTTTAAACGATATCGCGGACATTGAATCTGACCGCAGGCATCCGAAGAAAAAAAACAGGCCTTTGCCGTCAGGAAAGGTAAGCGTTCAATCCGCGTATTTTTTTGCTTTTACGCTCATATCTATCGGGCTGGCTGCAGCTTATTTATATTTTGGCAAAAGTATATTTTTATTGTACGTGTTTTTTATTTTGGTTAATCAAATATATACCCATATTGCAAAAAAAATGCCTTATTTGGAGATTATCGCCAACAGTCTGACCCATCCAATGCGATTTTTGCTTGGCGCTATGCTGGTAACAACCAGAATACCATTTTTTTTGCTTTTGGCAGTATTATTTTTTGCGTTTGCGGTTGCGTGCTCCCGCAGGATTATTGAAATAAAAGCGCCCGGATGGGAGGCGCGGAGCATATTAAAACATTACACAGCATCAAAGCTGGCAGCGCTTCAATTTGTAACACTTAGCCTTACTATTTTTGTTTTAATTTTAGACTACCCCGCTTATCTTGCGTGGTACAGCATAGATATTGCGCTGTTTTTAATTTTTGTGTTTGGTGCCTATCTCCCGGGGCCGGTAATGAAATTTTATAAATATTCATTTTTAAATTAAAAATATTTTTATAATGAAAATAAAAATTGTAAAAAATAAATATCTTAACGCGCTGTTTTTGTTAATGCTCTTTTCGGCTATAGTTCACATGGTAATTCTTTTTATTTTTGCGATAGTGTCTAAAAACGTAAATATCCTTAATTATTTTAATATCCTGAATTTAAATTATTTTATGCCGGATTTTTTTAATAACTTATTGGGAAATATTACCTCTTTTCTATTCGTAATATTACTGTATGCCATTATTTTAAAAATTAACGGGCAAGATGAAGTTTGAAATTAAATTACAACTTTAATATGTTAAGTATCATTATTCCAACCTTAAACGAAGAAGATTATCTGCCCATGCTTTTGAAGTCCATAAAAAAACAGGATTTTAAAGATTACGAGATAATTGTGGCTGACGCAGGTTCAAAAGATAAAACTTTGGAAATTGCAAAAAAGTACGGGTGCGTAACAACACGGGGCGGAGCGCCCGCGCGAGGCAGAAACGCAGGGGCAAAAATTGCAAAAGGAGAAATAATGTTTTTTTTGGACGCCGACACTGTTTTGCCGGATGATTTTTTGAAGAAATCTTTGGAAGAATTTAATTTGAGAAAGCTGGATTTTGCAAGTTTTTGTTTTGATTCCCCTTCAAAAGAAAACGCATTCCACTTTATGTTGGACTTTTACAATAAAATGGTGGTTATGCTGGAAAAGATAACCCCATATTCCATTATTGGGGTTTTAATAAAAAAGGATTTTTTTGATAAAACAAAGGGCTACGACGAAACCTTAAAATTATCTGAAGACAGAGATTTTGGGGCGAGAGCGGCAGAGCACGGCAAGTTTGGCATTATAAGATCGGCGCAAGTATTTATTTCGGACAGAAGGTTTAAAAAAGACGGATGGGCGACAACAACAATTAAATACCTTTTGTCGGAGCTTTACACCTTTTTTATAGGCCCGGTAAGGTCGGATATATTTAATTATAAGTTTAATCATTATAAAGACAATTAAAAATTAAAAAATTCCACTATGTACGAGTTACCAGAATCAAATTTGTTGGATATAAAGGACAGCCTCAAAAAAATTTTAAAATTTTTTAAGAGCCGAATTTTTTGGTCCGCCGGCTGGCGGAGGTTTTCTTTGTTTGTTGCGGGCTGCATAATTATTGCAGTGGCCAGCGTTATTGCTCTGCAGTTTTTTCCTTTACAAATAAATTCTTTTCTGGAAAAAACAAATATTGCCCGCCAGGCTTCGCCAAACAATATAAACCAAGCTCCCGTTGGCGAATATAAATCTGACATTTCTTATGAGCAGGCAATAATAGATGCGGCAAAAAAAATATCGCCGTCGGTTGTCAGCATTGTTATTTCAAAAAATGTGCCAATTTATGAACAGCAATTTACAAATCCTTTTGGCGAAAATTCCCCTTTTGATTTGCAGATTCCTCAGTATGTGCAAAAAGGCACTGAATTACAGGAGGTTGGGGCGGGGTCGGGATTTATTGTTTCGGCCGACGGCCTGATTTTAACAAATAAGCACGTTGTTTCTGACAAAAAAGCCGAATATACGGTTTATACAAATGAAGGAGAAAAATATACAGCTAAAGTTTTGGCGCTAGATCCCGTGCAAGATTTGGCTGTTATTAGAATACAAGCCAAACTGCCCGCGCAAGCAGGATTAACCGCGCAAGGCGTATTTAAGCCGGTTGTGCTGGGCGATTCTTCGGGCATACAAACAGGCCAGACGGTTGTTGCAATTGGAAACGCGCTGGGACAATTTACCAACACGGTTTCTGTGGGCATAGTCTCCGGGCTTGGCAGAACAATTTCGGCTTCTGACCAGGCAGGTTCTTTTTCGGAAACGCTGGAGGGGATAATACAAACAGATGCGGCAATAAACTCGGGAAATTCCGGAGGCCCGCTGGTAAATTTAAGGGGGGAGGTTATTGGAATTAATACGGCTATGGCGCAGGGAGCCCAAAGCATAGGTTTCGCAATCCCCATAAATGCCGCAAAAAAAGATATAGAGCAGGTTTCTTCCTTAAATAAAATTGTTTACCCATTTTTGGGAGTGAGATATGTTTTGGTTGATGAGGCGGTAAAACAAAAATACAACCTTTTAGCGGATACAGGCGCTTTTGTGGTTAGGGGATCAAATGGAGAATCGGCTATTACTGCGGGGTCTGCCGCTGAAAAATCAGGAATTAAAGAAAATGACGTTATTCTAGAAATAAATGGAGAAAAAATTACAAAAAATAATTCAATGGCAAAAATAATCCAAAAATACAGCCCGGGAGAAAAAATTACTTTAAAAGTTTTACGAGATAGCAAAGAAATAAGCGTTGACGTTACGCTTGGCGAAAGAAGCTCGTAAATAAATATTGTCGCAGTAAATAAAAATGGGCTGTGCTCCGGAGAGCATAGCCCATGTTTGAAAACCTTTTTTAGCCTTTAGCGACGAGCGCCATCAGCGTCTCGTAATCGTTGACGAGTTCCGAGACCCGAATCAGACGTTGGGAAGGATCGAAGACGATCCGGTGGAACTGAACAGTCCTTGTGTGATACTTCGGATTGCCACCTTCCCAGATGCATTGAGGTTCATCCGTGAAGCTGTAAGCATTCGCTTCCAGCGGAGCAATCCTTTTGATTTCCCTGATGTCGTATCGGAAGAATCCGTGGTAGCCTCCGATGGTCGTTTTGAAAAGCACGGGGGTTCCCACGTTCTCGACAGACTCCACAAGGAATTCCGGCTCCCAGTTATCCATTGAAGCCCCTTGCTTTGGATAGTCCGTGAACCAAGAATCTCCCACTGAAAGAATGTGGCAGAAGCCATTGTGAACTTGGACTTCTTTCACCGGCTTCATGAGAAACTTCCAGTGTTTCCGAAGGAGATCGTACGCTCGAGCGCCTTGGTGAATTCCATCCAGCTTGGCGTTCTTCCGAATGCCCAGTAGCCGAACGCCATTCCACCACTCGTGGCAACCCACATCACACACGAGGCTTTCATTGCCCTCGTGATGCATGTTGCAGAGGCCACCGATGGAAATCAGATGCGCAAACGCCATACCTTCTTCGATCGGCCGATGTCCGTGTTCGGGGCCGAAGGTATAGCAACAGTTAGCCGGTCCTCCGACCTCGACAATAAATGGATCGGAGTATTCCGCCCCGTCCCGTGCGTGCTGTTGAGCCCGCCTGGTGAGAAACTGCTCGTGATTGGGAAGCTTGTAAGGATTCTCGGGGTCAATGTCAGCTTGCTCACAGTGCCATTTCCGTGCATAGGCAGTGTGCGTTTGCACGTACTTTTCTGCCTGTGCACCAAGCCGAGCCCTGAGCACAGGATCTACCAACGCCTGCGAAGATCGTAGATGCTGAAGAAACGGATACTGATAGCGAAGGCAGTAAGCATCAAAGTCCACAATCTGAACTTCTCCGTACTTGCCGGACTCCAGATCAAGAAATTCCTGATGCGAAATCCTGCCTCCACGCCTGTTGCGTTCCTTGTCCTTGAACTCGTAGCTGTAGACCTTGAGAATGCCATCGAGTGTAGACATCGGTCCGATTCCGTGTGCCACAATCAGGATTCTCGTGCCCCCTTTACTGAACCCGAGATACTCGGCAGTGAGGGTGGTAAAATATGTTTCCCAAGGCGTTTCACCTGGCTTTGTCGCAAGACGAGCCTCGATAACGTCCGGGAGAACCCCAATCCTACCATCCTTACCAATGAACCTTGTTGTCTGCTTCCAAGCAGGAACGTGTCCGTCCTCATGGTAAAATCCCATTACAGACGGCAAAACCTTCTGTTTACTCATGACTGTCTCCTTCCCTTTTTAAGGGTTTTAGAGATGTAAATGTGCCCCGCATTGCGGGTTGCCGAGAAATTCAGCAATTGATAATAATACCATATCAATATAGAAAGTCAAACAATAATTATACCATTGACAAGAGTTTTTGTTTTGGTAGACTAAAATATAACATGAGCAAGCAAAACAATCTTAAATTAAATAATTGGTTTTTCTTTTATTTTAGCCCCTTTGAGAAGGAGATTTGTTTTAATGTTTAAGAATTAAAAATTATAAATTAAAAATTAAGACAAGCCCCCTTCTCGTAGAAGAGGGTTTTTTCTTTTGCTCGTTGAAAATTTGGGAGGAAAACATGATTGTTCTTATGGAAAAAAACGCAGGCAAGCAAGCAGCAAGCCATGTTGCGTTAGACTTAGCTGGCCGGGGATTTGAAGTTAGGGTGAAAAAAACCCATAACGGGGACGGGGTTGTTCTTGCCGCCTTGGGGGTTGTAGAAGACGAGCTGGACGTTCTTGTTTTTGGCAGAAAACCCGGAGTCAAAAAGTGCCAGCGCGGAAATATATTTTATAGCCGGCACATTCATGATTTTGAAGATGCGCACGATTTTTTTTCTTGGGGCTATTAAGCCTCTTATGCGGTCAGTTTTCCTGGCCACTTTTTTTGCCTGCCCTGAGCCTGTCGAAGGGTAAAAATTTAGCCCACCATTGTTAGTGGTGGGCTCTCTTGTAGTTGTTCGTCGTGGGTCGCTGGGCCTAGGCGAGTTGAAGCATCCGCTTCTTCTCCGCCCCGCGGTTGCCATACCGCGTTCCCATGGGAGCGTGCTCCGGGGCGACCTTAACATGGTGTTTGGGCTTCTTGACGATCTCGTCGGTCTGCGCAACGACTTGCGCGAGAATCTGCGGAACCGTCACCAGCCGACCGTCAACACGCTCGAAAACGATTGCCATTGCGATATCCTCCGCGTTGGCTCCATGACTGCTTTTGCCGAAGCAGTCTTTTTTTGTAAAATTTTTAGGATCCGGCAAAATCCTTTTTTCAAATCACTAAAGAAAATTGATAGTTATTCGTTATTCGACTAATGATTTGAAAAAAGGATTCCAGCGCGTCCGTTTTTTAGGCGAATCGCGCTGGATATATTGGAGTTGTGTTTATCGCCGGCTCCGTCGGCGGGGAAGAACCTCAATTCCTATTACCTGGCCTTTTTCGACCAGAATTTTTTGGAATAGGAGCTCTCCAGGATTGGCTTGCCCAACCATGACTTGCCCGCTCATGTCATGGATCTCTCTGTAGACCCTTAAGTAAGGATCTACTTCCCGCTGGTATGTGCCGTCGGGAAAAGAAGACAGAGAAACGGGCAGAGTTGGTTTGCACACAGCTCTTTCCTTTGCCTCCAGCTCCCATTTGAGCTGACAGATTACAGAGATCTGCCAAACGCAAATGATGGCCAGCTCAACCGCCACAACCGCGATGTACATTACAGGTCTCCTTTGTAGATTTTTTAAGGGGATTTTAGAATTCACCCCATATATTAATTATATCATATACAAGTCTCAATGTCAATAGTTGACACTAAATTTAACCCGTGCTATATTTATTTTAGTACCTTTACTGGGAGAGAAAAATGCAAAAAATGATGGGGCACAGAAGAGTCAAAAGTAGCGTAAAGCCTTTAACGAGAATTAATGTAAAGCCTTACACAGTAATGCTGTGTAATGGTAAGATTCTCTGCGGAGGTGAACGTCAGGTTCCTTTTGTTTTTGATACTAAAGCACTTGCTATGGGCTACGCGGAGGCAAATGACATAGACATCTGCGAATGCGAGTTTAGGGAAATGGAGTTAGAAGAGCTTGCGCATGTGTGTCGTGACCCGAAAATAAATTTTAATAGTTTTTATTTGATCGACGACAAGTCCCAAATCAGCGTACACTAGGCTTTGCGGTAATACCGCAAAGCTTTTTTTATCTTGAAAATGTAATAAAAATATGGTATTGTTAGTAATAAAAAGTTAATATTTATTTATAATAATATAAACATGAACGGAGGAAATAATTTTACAAACAAAGCCCAAGATGCATTAATGCAGGCACAGCAATTGGCGCAGGAAAAAGGGCAATCGCAGATAGACGCCCTGCATTTGCTTTTGGCTTTAATTGACCAGGAACAAAGCATTATTGCAACAATTTTGCAAAAAATGGGAGTTGATGCAGATGTTTTAAAGAAGAAAGTTGAGGCGCAAATTTCTAAAATTCCCGTTGTTTCAACCCCGCAAGCCTTCGGGCAGTTTTATCTTACGCAGGATATGGCAAAGGTTTTAGACAAGGCAAGGCAGGAGGCAATAAAAATGAACGATGAGTTTATTTCTGTTGAACATTTGTTTTTGGCTTTATTGGATACAAAGTCAACAGCAAAAGATGTTTTGGAGAAGATTTCTTTTTTATCGTCGGGCGAAGTTAATAATCTAAAAACTTCAAGGCTGGATTACGACGGCGTTTTAAAAGTTTTGGCGAAGTTAAGGGGCGGGCAGAGAATTACAGACCCGGAGCCCGAATCAAAATATCAGGTAATTGAAAAATATACAAGAAATTTAACTGATTTGGCTGTAGCCGGAAAAATTGACCCCATAATTGGCAGAGATAACGAAATAAGAAGGTTGATGCAGATAATTTCCCGCAGGACAAAAAATAATCCTGTTTTGATTGGAGAAGCGGGGGTTGGAAAAACAGCAATTGTTGAGGGTTTTGCCCAAAGAGTTGCAAGAGGAAACGTGCCTGAATTTTTAAAGGACAAAGAGGTTATTTCATTGGATTTGGGGGCAATTATTGCAGGCACAAAATACCGCGGGGAATTTGAAACAAGAATTAAAGCTTTGCTGAAAGAATTGCACAGGGCTTCGGGAAAATACATTTTGTTTATTGATGAACTTCACACGCTGGTGGGAGCCGGAGCTGCCGAGGGCGCAATTGACGCTTCAAATTTGTTGAAGCCGGCTTTGTCCCGCGGAGAATTAAGAGCAGTTGGAGCAACAACCTTAAAAGAATATCAAAAGTATATTGAAAAAGACCCTGCTTTGGAAAGGAGGTTTCAGCCCATTTATGTGCAAGAGCCCAACATTGACGACGCTACCGCAATTTTACGCGGAATTAAGGAAAAATATGAAGTTCACCACGGGGTAAGAATAAAAGATTCCGCAATTAAAGCCGCTGTTGATTTGGCAAGCCGATATATTGCCGACAGGTTTTTGCCCGATAAAGCAGTTGATTTAATGGACGAGGCCGCCAGCGCCCTAAGATTGGAAATTGAGTCTGACCCTCAGGAACTCGAAACATTTAACGAAGAAATTACAAAACTCGAAATTGAAAAGCAGGCGTTAAAAAAAGAAAAAGGAAGCGAAAGGAGGTTAAAAATAATTGCTAGAGAGTTGGCCGATTTAAACGAAAAAACAAAATCGTTGAGGTTAAGGTGGGGAGCCGAAAAAGAATTGATTAACAAAATAAAAGACGCCAGGCGAAAGCTTGAGGCGCTTTCGCATCAAACAGAACTTGCGCAGAGGGAAGCTGATTTGGAAAAAGTTGCTGAAATAAAATATGGAAAAATTCCCGAATTGCTAAAAGAAATTTCTGAAACCGAGCAAAAACTTATTAAAATTCAAAAAGAAGACAGATTTTTAAAAGAAGAAGTTACAGAAGAAGAAGTTGCCAAAGTTGTTTCGCGCTGGACAGGAATTCCTGTTATGCGACTGGTTACCGAAGAATCAAAAAAATTAGAAGCAATGGAGGATGTTTTAAACAGGCGTGTAATTGGGCAGGACGAGGGAATTTCAGCAATTTCAAGAGCAATACGCAGGGCAAGGGCAGGTATTTCAGAAGAAAACAAGCCCCTTGGATCTTTTCTTTTTTTGGGGCCAACAGGAGTTGGAAAAACAGAAACAGCAAGAGCTTTGGCAGAGTTTTTGTTCAACGATGAAAAAGCGCTAATACGGCTGGATATGTCTGAATATATGGAACGTCACACTGTTTCAAAAATTATCGGCTCGCCCCCTGGCTATGTTGGATATGAAGAAGCCGGGCAACTAACAGAAAAAGTAAGAAGAAGGCCGTATTCTGTTTTGCTTTTGGACGAAATTGAAAAAGCGCACCCCGATGTTTTTAATATTTTATTGCAAATTTTTGAAGACGGCCGGCTGACGGATTCAAAGGGCAGAATGGTTTCTTTTAAAAACACAATAATTATTATGACTTCAAATATGGGGTCTGACTACATCAACAAAATGTCGTCTATCGGATTTGGCACCTCAGAAGATGTTGCCCAGAGGGAATCAATGAGGGAAAAAGTTTTTGAGTCCTTAAAAGAAGGATTTAGGCCTGAGTTTCTAAACAGAATTGACGAGATTGTAATCTTTAACTATCTGCAAAAAGCGCAGATAATGAAAATTGTTGACCTGGAGCTGTCAAAAGTTGAAAAGAGATTGGCGGCAAAAGAAATAAAGATTGAAATTTCCGACAAGGCAAAAGAGCTTTTGGTAAAAGAAGGTTTTGACCCGAATTTGGGCGCACGCCCCTTAAAGAGAATAATCCAGAAGTTAATTTTGGACCCGCTTTCAATTAAAATTGTTACCAATGAAATTGCAGAAGGTAATAGGGTTTTGATTGATGCAAATGAGGGCAAAATTACTTTTGTGACTCCAAAGATTCTTCCTAAGGCGCCAAATATCCAAAGGCTGGCAAAATCCAAAAAATAAAAATGTAAAAAAAGAAGCGTCCTGATAAAATTGGGACGCTTTTGCGTTAGGCCGTAGTACGACCAGGCGTTGTGTTTGAGCTGGTCGGTCTAGGCCTCGAAAATGGCGAGGAATTCATCGGCAGTTGCCATGAATTCGTCAAACTCCTTTCTGTCAAAAATCGTTGAAGTCCCGGTAGCAGGGTTGACCTGATTTCTAAGGGCACGGAGTACTGCGTATGCGATATCGGTAAGCTTTCCGCGAGAGCCTACTTTGTCCTTGAATACGCGGTCTTCTGCGACAAGACGCACTAGCTTTTTGAGGAGCGTTCGGGCAAAGTTGTAGCAGAAGTCGCTCATGACTTCGTCCGCCGGAATCAGCAACATCGCCATTTTCATTTTTAGCTTCGCCATTTTTGGCTCCTTGTAACGGGTGAGGAGGTACTACAAATACATTATGATAATAAAATAAAATTGTCAAGCAATCAAAATTTATTGATTACGTTATATAAATGCTATCGCAGGTATATAGAGTAAGTGGTTTTGTTGTGGTATTATTAATAAACGTTGCGCTTAATAATGTTTAATAATTTTTGCTATGAATATTAAAAGAAATAATTATTGTTTTAAAAAGTCATCGGAAATAACAGGATGTATTCTGGCCGGATTATTGCTTGGTGGAATGATAACTATTGCAGCCACTTCGCCCTTTTTTATACAAAATTTATTACGCGTTTTTAAGGATTTGAAAAAGTATAAAAGCAAAAAAGTATATGACACTTTTTATAGGCTTAAAGAACAAGGATATGTAAATTTTTACGAAAAAAATAATCAAATCTTTGTTTCTCTAACCGAAAAAGGAAAGAAAAAAGCTGGATGGATGCAGGTAGATAATTTAAAAATAAACAAGCCAAAAAGGTGGGATGGAAAATGGAGGGTGCTGTTGTTTGACATAACCGAGCTAAAAAGATTGCACAGAGAAGCGTTGAGGGGAAAATTGATAAGCATGGGATTTACTATGTTGCAAAAAAGCGTATGGGTAATTCCATATAACTGCGCGAAAGAAGTAAAAATACTAAAATCATTCTTTGGATTATCAGATAAAGAGATAAGAATGTTGGTGGTTGAAGATATTGGGGAGGATGGGGAATATAAGAAGTTTTTCAAGATAAACTGATTACGCTGTATAAATGCTATCGCAGGTATATAGAGTAAGTATGGGGTGGCAGTATTGATATTATTTTTAAAACAAAAAAACCGCCCTATACTTTTTTACGTCGGGCGGTTTTTTGTTTGATCTATTGCTTATTATCTCACTGTTCTGGTTACCAATACTCCGCGGTAGTAGGGAGTTGCAAAAGCTGTGGCTGTTTTTGTGATAGTGACCGTGTTACCATAAGAATCTGTTATCTTTGTTTGCGACGCTATGGTATGCGGTGCTATTTTTGCAACTGTTTTGTTAGCCGTAACCATTGCCGATGCATAGCTTAGAGGAGCCAGAAAAATCATAAACATTATAGATATAACTGGTAAAATAATTACTTTTTTCATGTTATTAATTTTTTTTAATTATATTGCTACTTTTTTATTTTTTACGGATTTACTGTGATTGAAACTGTGGCTACCGCGCTGTCTAAGCTTCCGTCATTAACCTTAAAGGTGAACTGTCTGATCCGGTGTAATCTGTTGCGGGCAAGTAGGTTAAGTTTGGCACTGTGCCAGATAATGTTCCGTGAACCGGGTTTGTTACAACAAAGTAAGATAATGTTGAGTTTTCGGGGTCGCTTCCTGTTAAGGTAATTGCCGATGAGACGTTTTTAGCTAATGAAGCGCTTTGGGCTGTTGCTACCGGCGCATCATTTACGGCAATTACCGTAATTGAAATTGTCGCTGTGTTGCTGTCTTGAGTCCCATCGTTAACTTTGAAGGTAAAGCTGTCAGAGCCGGAATAATTTGTTGCTGGAGTGTAAGTCAGATTTGGTATTGTGCCAGACAATGCTCCGTGGCTTGGGTTTGCAACAACAGAGTATGTTAATGCTGAACTTTCCGGGTCGCTTCCTGTTAGGGTAATAGCTTTTGGCGTTTCTTCATTTGTGCTTACGCTTTGGTTGTTTGCTGTTGGAGCCTGGTTTGTAGAAGACTGTATTGCTTTAAGGGCGTTGATATAAGCCTGCAATGCGGTTGCCTTGGCTGTTGACCTCTGGTTAAACGCCGCTAAAATTTCGGACAAATATGTTGTGTAGGCTGTCATACGTTTTGAGAAGTCGTTTCCTGCAGAAGATAATGCGGTTCTCATTTTATCGCGGGCTGATTTTCTTGCATCCGTATAAGTCTTATTGGCGTTTTTTACTGCTGTGTTATATGTTTTGCGGGCGTCTTGGGCGGCGGTGTTATTGAGCGTAACGCCGTTAATTGACACCATATTTCCGTTTTCTCCCACATTTGACCGAATAACAACGCTGTTTACTCCGTTTCTAATGCGCACAAAGCTGTCGGCGCTTGCCATTAAAGGCATGGCTGTTATTCCCACCACTGCCAAGGTTAATATTGCAATTGTTGACTTTTTAATTAATGTATTCATAGTTTTTATAATTAATAGTATAAATTTATTTTTGCCGACCTTACACCCTATAAGACGAAGCAAAACACCAACTCTTTTGCCCTTTATGTTTTTGTTTTTTTGTGTTTTAATCAAGTTAAATGTTTAAAGATAAACGTGAAAAAGAATTTTTGTCTGCCTATGAAAAATATGCAAACGATATTTATCGCCATTGCTATTTTAGGGTGTACAATAAAGAACTGGCGGAGGATTTGACGCAAGAAACTTTTATTAAAACCTGGAAGTATATTGTAGCAGGACAGGAAATTAAAAACACGAAGTCCTTCTTATATAAGGTGGCCGTAAACCTGATAATTGATCACAGCAGAAAAAGAAAAGATATTTATTTGGATGATATGAATGAAAAAGAGCCAAGGGAGTCAATACGTCTTAATAGTGTGGAGGGCAATATTTTTAATAAGTTTGAGGCAGATGAGCTCATGAAATTGCTTGAAAAATTGCCCGAAAACCAAAGACAGGTGATAACAATGAGATACGTAAACGAATTGTTGCCTGCTGAAATTGCCGATATTTTAGGCGAAACAGCAAACGCCATATCCGTAAGACTAAATCAGGGTATGAGCAAATTCAGGGAAATAGTAAAAGAAAAGTATAAATAAAATGTTTGATAATCCAATAAAAAAACTTTTTGGGAAAGCAAAACAAGTAAAACTGGAAAAGGAAAAGAAAAATTCTATTAAAGAGGCTGTTTTGGTCTTTATGAAAGAGAACTCTCTGCCTGCGCAAAAGAGGACTTTTTGGGGCACCGTGTTCTCGCCAAGGTTAAAGCCAGTTTATATTTTTGTTTCAGCTTTGGCAGTAGTTTTGTGCACCGGAGGAGTTGTGAGTGTGCAGGCCAATGCCGCTCTTCCGGGAGACATTTTATACCCGGTAAAAGTGGGGGTGAATGAAAACGTTTTGCAAGTTTTGGCGTTTTCCGACGAAGCAAAAACAGACTTGAATATACAGTTGGCCGAAGTTAGATTGCAGGAAGCCGAACAGCTGGCGGTTGAAGGGAAACTTTTGCCGGGTATTCAAATAAGAATAAACAATAATTTTAATGCAAGGGTTGATAAGGTGGTAAAAAGCATTGAAAAGTTAAACAACGCAAAAATGTATAACGCTGCGGCAAAAATTGCCTCCAGTTTTGAAGCAACCCTAAAAGCTCATAGCGCAGTTTTGTCCGCCATAGGCGGATCTGCTTTGGGCGGAGAAGAAACCACAGAGCAAATGGATTCTTTAATAATTGAAGTTGACAATGCAAGCAAGGAGGCCTTTAATTCGGGGGCAATCTCTGTAAACAGCGTGGAAAATGAAAACAATACAACAGGCGAAAATCAGCCGGAAAAGTCGGTTGCGCTGGAAAAAATAGCTCAAAATAGATTGCAATCGGCTCAAAATGCAATTAATGAAGTTAATAAATTGATTGAAGCGGACAAAGGAAAAATTAAGAATGAGGTTGTTTTAAAAGTTCAGAAGAATTTAGAAAAAGCCGAACAAAAGATAGTCGAGGGAACAATTAAAATGAGCGGTGATATTAAAGATTACAGGGGGGCAATTTTTCTATTTCAACAAGCATTAACAACTGCACGGGAATCAAAACTTTTGCTTAAAATAAAAACTCGATAGGTTTTTAATAAATAATTTATTATTTTATAATACTTTTTAATTACAGCTATCGGACACTACAACCCAACGGAGTTTAAAACATGAATGCCACTGAACTGGAAGTAATCAGGCAAAACCTGATACCTCTGCCAAAGTTGATTGAAACAGCAGTGGTCTTTCTGAAGGCAAGGTTTGCTCTTAATGGGGCTGAAAAAAAACTTGAAACATGTGTCAGGCTTAGTCCTTGGAAAAGGGGAATTGTTTTTACGCCCTTTTTGCCAAAAGGTAGGGAAATCCATGTTAGCTGGGCCGACATTGGGTTTTCGGGAATTAAAAGCTTGGACGGGTTATTCTCCGAGCTCACAGAGGGGAGAAACTGCTTTAGGGCTGTGGCGTATAATTCGCACGCAAAGGGAAAACCTAAGTTTAGCCCGAATCCATGCGATAGCATTTCAAGAGTCCTTTTCCTGCCCGAGCCATGGCATGAGTTACTTTTTGAGGTCTGGACTTGCCAGAGAATGGAGTACGTTCAAGAGGTTTGTAGTTTCACGCCTCCGCCGTTGAGAAAGCCGTCCTGCGCGATTTTATCGGCTTCGCTTCCCGATGAACTTCTGTCTGCTGTCGGTTGTGCTTAGCCGTTTTGTTCTTTGTTGTTCAGTTATGCCCGGGAGCTTCGGGCTTCTTTTTTTATGGTAGAATATAATAATTAAAGATGTAAAAATGTTAGGGCGGGTTATTTTAAGATGGCTTTTTTTATTTTTGCCGGCTTTTGTTGTTTTGTTTTCCGCCGGATTTTTTGACTCAAAAAGTTTTACAGCAAGTTTAAACCAGTTAGATATTCTTGAAAAACAAAACACCCCAATTTTTGATGCTTTATTATCTCTAGACCCGCCTGCGACAGAAGAAGGGAAAGTGGTTTTAGCAGATGAAGAAAAACAAAACTTAATAGACGACCTAAAAGAAAAAATTGACCTTATAAACAGGCAAATAAGCGATTTATTAGAAGAACAAAACCAGTTAGAATATGAAGAAATGAAGGAGGAAGAAAAAGAAGACGAAGAAGATGAAAAAGAACAAGAACAAGAACAAGAACAAGAACAAGACAAAAACAAGCAGGCTGTAACTTATCCTGAAATTTTAATTTCAGAAACTTTGGCAAGCCCCATTAGTCAAAGATTCATAAAACTTTTTAATCCAAACGATTTTTCTGTGAGTCTGACCGGCTGGTATTTGCAAAGAAAAACACAAAACGCGGATTCTTGGAGCTCGTGCGTGTCTTCGACCAATTTTGAAAATAAAACAATTTACGCTCATAGCTATTTTTTGATTGCCAGAGAAAATTTTAACGCTAATATTTTACTGCCCGACTTAATCTTATCTGAAAGTAATTCCTTAGTTTTAAAAAATCCAAACGGAGAAATTTCGGCTACCGCCTTAACTGCGAACGTTACATCAACCGGTGGAGGAAGCGGCGGGGGTAGCAACAGTCCCGCGCCAGTTGTTTATCCAAAAATTTTAATTTCTGAAATACAGATAAGCCCGATAGGAAAAAGATTTATTGAATTATATAATCCGACCGATAAGCAGGTAAGTTTAACTGGCTGGTATTTGCAAAGAAAGACTAAATCCGCAAGCATGGATGACTTGTGGAGCTCGTGCGTGTCTTCACCCAATTTTGCTGGAAAAATTATAGGTTCAAATGATTACTTTATGATTTCGAGGGATAGCTATTATGTAGGCTCAAATGATATTTTTACGATACTATCAATCACGCCAGATAACTCTTTCGCGTTTAAAAATCCAAACCGAGAAATTTCCGATAAAGTTGGTTTTGGGCTGGCGCAAGATTTTGAAACTGCGTCATTTTTAACTAATCCGGAAGACGGCCAGAGTATTGGCAGAGTATTTGATGGAGAAAGCCAAACATATAAAGACACGGATGATAATTCTGTGGATTTTAAATTGAGCACTCCTACGCCCGGAAAAGAAAATGAAATATTGACACAGAATTAATTTTGTATATAATAAGAATATCTGGTTTCTGAACTGAAACTTGAAGGGAGGCAAAAATGAGCCAGCAAGATGTTTGGCTCATTGGAGCCAACCCGTTGTTCTTTTCTGTTCTGGTTTTGGCGTGGGGCTTTTGGGTCCTTCTGCCGGTCAGAAAAAAATTGACGACTGGAGTAACGCTTGCATTTTGCCCACTTGCAAGCGGGGCTCAAGCTCGTTTTTCGTCCCCAGCATCTACCGCAATAGGTCAGCTGTGGGAGGGCTGTAACAACGACTTTAAGATTGGCGGGGCCCGGAGACTGGAGTTTCTCCTGATGGTGGCAACCCGTCAAAACTATAGCCATTTGACTCAGTCGTAGGCAGAAGCACACCAAAGGCGACAGTCTCCAGCTGTCGCTTATTTTTTTGCCTGCCAGCCGGCAGGCAGGCATAAAACAAGAAAAAAGGCTATAAACAATTTAATGGACATAACAAAACTGGAAAAAATACTTGAAAACAAGCCGAAATACCGCTTAAAACAGGCAAATGAGGCGGTTTTTAAAAACTTCATTTCTGACTGGAATGAGGCAACTTTTTTTACAAAAGATTTGCGCGATAAATTAAATAAAGAGTGCCCGTTGGATATTAAAGCGGATATTTTAGTGGCAAAAGATAAAAATAGTATAAAAGCTAAAATAAAATTATTTGACGGGCTGGAAATAGAATCTGTTTTAATGAGGCATGCAGATGGAAGAAACACGGTTTGCGTTTCTTCACAGGTGGGATGCCCCATGAATTGCGCATTTTGCGCTACGGGAAAAATGGGTTTTGTCAGAAATCTAACAGCAAGCGAAATTTTAGAACAGGTGATTTTTTTTGACAGATATATTAAAAATTTAAAATTTAAAATTAAAAATTACGTCACGAACGTGACGTTCATGGGAATGGGGGAGCCGTTTTTGAATTACGATAATGTAATGCAGTCAATAAAAATTTTAAATAATAAGGATTTTTTTAATATTGGAGCAAGGTCAATTTCTGTTTCAACTTGCGGAATTGTTGAGGGAATAAAAAAATTTAGTGAAGAGGGACTCCAGCTTAACTTGGCCATTTCTTTGCACGCGCCAAGCGATAAACTAAGAACAGAATTAATGCCTGTGAATAAAACATATTCTCTAAAAAATATTTTAAAATCAGTTGACGAATATATTAAAAAAACAAAAAGAAAAGTAATGTTTGAATATGTTTTAATCAAAAATGTTAATGATTCTGATGAGTGTGCTGTTCAACTTGCTAAATTGATGCGAAAAAAACTATATTTTGTGAATTTAATACTTTACAACAAGACCGGCTCGTTTGAGCCATCTGAAACAAAAAGAGTCGGGGCTTTTAAAAAACTACTTGAAAAAGAAAACATAAATTTTGTACAAAGATATCGGTTTGGGGACGACATAAAAGCAGCTTGCGGGCAGTTTGCCACAGAGAGTAAAAAAGCTTGACATTCATATGGCAAAGCATAGCATTAATAATGTATCGTCCTTTACCATTTTGTAGGAAGAAGGGGGTTATGCGCATTACATTTCATCCTAGGATAACAAACAACCACAGGGTCAGGAGGGCTGTCCAACAAGCAGTGGTTATTTGTCTGAACTTTTGGCTGTTAACCATTACAGCAACAGTCATTTTGGGGTATAGCAACTACCTCGTCATCGTTTTTGCGACAGGGTTTCCTTTGAGCATCGCTTGCGTATTTACCGTATGGAAGCTGAGCAAAGCAAGAATAGCAAAGGGCCATCGGGAAATACAGCTTTTGCTGGAAAGAATTAACAAGTAGTACTGCCTGACAAGTGTCAGCAGTTTTTTTATCCACAGGTTGAAACCAATAAAATAATTAGATATAATTATTAAATGTATTATTTTTGATTAAGGGTATTTTGCACCTTGTTTTTTTATTTAAATTTTGTTAATTTGGATAAATGTTATGGACGAAGGATTTATAAAATTAACAAATACCGCTTACAAAGTCATTGAGTTTTTTCCGGAATCCGACCCCTTAAAAAACAGGGCGAAAGACAGGGTTTTGTTGTTGATGGAAAACCTTATTTTGCTGGATGGAATTGAAGGCTGGGCTTCGTTTCAGAATGATAAAATCAAAACACAAGTGATAGAAGATGTTGATATTCTTTTGGGTTATTTTTGGATAGCAAAATGCCAAGGATGGCTAAATTCAACAAACTATTTAATAATTTCAAATGAATATAAAAAAATAAAAGAAGAGATTGAATTGCGCCCGCTTGCTATTCGTTCTCTTGGCGATCTGCCTAGCGCCAAGGCGGGAAACGGGAATGACAAAAAAGACCAGCTTAGCAATAGGCAGAGAAAAATACTTGAATTTTTAGCCGGCAATGAAAAAGCGCAGGTAATGGATTTACAGAAAATTTTACCGGATGTCACAAAAAGAACAATAAGAAGGGACCTAGACGAGCTTTTGGGAGCAGGCAAAATAATTAGAATGGGCGAATTTAACGAGGTTTTTTATAAAATCAGCGAAAATAAAGTTTTGGAGAGTTGATTAAAAGGGGTGGGACAAAAATAATAAGATGGGACATTTTGGCGAAGATAGATTGTCCTATCTAAAATATCCCTAAAATTATTGACTTTTTGCCAGTTTTATAGTAATATTATCAATATTTGATGGAGAATCAAAATGAACAATTTGGCCAGATTTACGACCAATATATTGAAAAAATATACCGATTTGTGTACCTGAAGGTCAATTCTGAGGAGACGGCAGAGGATATTACCTCTAAGGTATTTTTGGGCGCATGGAAGGCTTATAGCGCCCCAGATAGCAAAATAGACAATATTGGCTCTTTTTTATATAAAATAGCGGGCAATGCGGTTATTGACCATTATAGGGAAAAGGGTAGGACAAAGACTGTTTCTTCTGATATTTTGCCAGAAATTGCAGACACAGAATCAAGCCAGTATAATAAAGCGGTTTTAAGCGCAGACATTAATGTTGTTAAAACAGCCATACAAAAGCTTAAAAAAGAGCACCAGGACATAATAATATGGCATTATTTGGAAGACATGCCAATTGCGAATATTGCCAAATTAACGGGCAGGCCGGCTGGTACGGTTAGGGTTATGCTTCACAGGGGGTTGAAGGAATTGAAGGGGATTATTCAGGAAAATTAGGTAATTTGTAACAAAACGGCTCTATTGGGCGTCTTAATTATAACAAGCAAAAAATGGCCAAATTAACCGAAAAAAAACTAATTGAGCAGATAAAAGGGCTCAAAATTATCAAACCCAGACAGGAGTGGGCTTCTTTGCTTAAGTCGCAAATATTGGCCAAACCCGCCAAAACTGTAAGTATTATGGACGTTATATCGTCTATATTCTATCAACGGCAAATAGCTTATGCTTTTGCAACTCTTTTGATTATGATTGTTGGGGTTTTGGGATTTGCGCAGTATACGGTGCCGGGAGACGCGCTTTTTCCAATTAAAAAAATAGCAGAACAATCGCAAGCAAATTTGACCGGCCAAACAACTTTAAACAAAGAAATAGCCAATTTGAGCAACAGAGTAAATGATTTGGCCCAAGTTGCCAAAGACGGAAGAAAAGAAAGCATTCCTTCTGTGATTGTGGAAATTAAAGCTAATGCATCGGAATTGGCAAAAAACCTGAAAGATAATCCTGTGCAAGATCCTGTGGCAATAAAAGAAATTGCAACAACTTTAAAAACATTAGCCAGTGTGGCAGGAACAGATTTGAGCGAAAATCAGGATGTAAAAGATTTGTATCAAGCAGTTGTTATTAGCCAGATTGCAGACTTAGAAAAAGCAACACTCACAGAAGAGCAAAAAGAAACATTGGCAGGAGCAAAAGAATTGTATGACGCAGGGAAATATTCACAGGCGCTGGAAGAGTTGTTGGCAATAAGTAATTAATTTATAGTCTACGACTACAAAACATTTGACGAGATAGAGTATTTACGTATACTTTATCTTTTAAACATAATATTTGACGAGCCATTGTTCGTGGTTAGTACGTAAAGCCGTGAACGATAAGGTCGACAGGCGAGAAATAAAACTAATAAATTTAATATATCCCTTTAACGAGGGATAAACAAAAAAAACACAAAAATGAGTATAAAAAGAACAATTATAACAACCTTGGTCGCTTTGACTTTGGTTGCAGTAGTTGCTCCTAGCGTTCAAGCGGTAACGATTGACGAACTTTTGGCGCAAATTGCCCAATTGTCCGCTCAATTAAATGCGCTTCAAGGCGCTTCAACTGGCGGTTCTTCACTTGCCAATTGCGCCGGAGTTACATTTACCCGCAACTTGACAGTTGGGGCCACAGGTTCAGATGTAAAATGTTTGCAAACAATCTTGAACCAGTCATCTTCAACCCAAGTTAGCGCAACAGGAGCAGGCTCACCTGGAGCTGAAACATCCTACTTTGGTTCAAAAACCTTAGCAGCTGTTAAAGTTTACCAGGCACAGCAAGGATTTGTACCTGCAAACCAGGTTGGTCCTTTGACAAGAGCCAAATTAAACGCATATTT